>FWWL01000314.1_pt1 | contig 139197 bp, 125 predicted proteins | sample 2228331 | NCBI WGS metagenome assembly FWWL01 (sample SAMEA103939775, study PRJEB20133) | metagenome | reverse complement strand
AGAGAAGTTGCCCTGCGGGCGAGGCTGAGAGGCTGAGCAGTGGGAGCGTCCGATCCTTGAGAACTCAACAGCGTGCACTTGTCAAATGCCAAATAACCTCAACCTCATTTCGGTGGGGTGAGATTCCTTTGGATCAAGTCCAGTCCTTCTTCCGGAGGGGCTGGCGTTATGGATTGTCAGTGATGGCATCCTTTTGGTCAGTTCAAACTCGCGGATTCGAGCCTATTCCGGTTCGTTGATGCAAAATTCTTTTACGGAGAGTTTGATCCTGGCTCAGGATGAACGCTGGCGGCGTGCTTAACACATGCAAGTCGAACGGTGAAGCCAAGCTTGCTTGGTGGATCAGTGGCGAACGGGTGAGTAACACGTGAGCAATCTGCCCTTGACTCTGGGATAAGCGCTGGAAACGGCGTCTAATACTGGATATGAGCTGTGGCCGCATGGTCGGCAGTTGGAAAGAATTTCGGTCAAGGATGAGCTCGCGGCCTATCAGCTTGTTGGTGAGGTAATGGCTCACCAAGGCGTCGACGGGTAGCCGGCCTGAGAGGGTGACCGGCCACACTGGGACTGAGACACGGCCCAGACTCCTACGGGAGGCAGCAGTGGGGAATATTGCACAATGGGCGCAAGCCTGATGCAGCAACGCCGCGTGAGGGACGACGGCCTTCGGGTTGTAAACCTCTTTTAGCAGGGAAGAAGCGAAAGTGACGGTACCTGCAGAAAAAGCACCGGCTAACTACGTGCCAGCAGCCGCGGTAATACGTAGGGTGCAAGCGTTATCCGGAATTATTGGGCGTAAAGAGCTCGTAGGCGGTTTGTCACGTCTGCTGTGAAAACTGGAGGCTCAACCTCCAGCCTGCAGTGGGTACGGGCAGACTAGAGTGCGGTAGGGGAGATTGGAATTCCTGGTGTAGCGGTGGAATGCGCAGATATCAGGAGGAACACCGATGGCGAAGGCAGATCTCTGGGCCGTAACTGACGCTGAGGAGCGAAAGGGTGGGGAGCAAACAGGCTTAGATACCCTGGTAGTCCACCCCGTAAACGTTGGGAACTAGTTGTGGGGTCCATTCCACGGATTCCGTGACGCAGCTAACGCATTAAGTTCCCCGCCTGGGGAGTACGGCCGCAAGGCTAAAACTCAAAGGAATTGACGGGGACCCGCACAAGCGGCGGAGCATGCGGATTAATTCGATGCAACGCGAAGAACCTTACCAAGGCTTGACATATACGAGAACGGGCTAGAAATAGTCAACTCTTTGGACACTCGTAAACAGGTGGTGCATGGTTGTCGTCAGCTCGTGTCGTGAGATGTTGGGTTAAGTCCCGCAACGAGCGCAACCCTCGTTCTATGTTGCCAGCACGTAATGGTGGGAACTCATGGGATACTGCCGGGGTCAACTCGGAGGAAGGTGGGGATGACGTCAAATCATCATGCCCCTTATGTCTTGGGCTTCACGCATGCTACAATGGCCGGTACAAAGGGCTGCAATACCGTAAGGTGGAGCGAATCCCAAAAAGCCGGTCCCAGTTCGGATTGAGGTCTGCAACTCGACCTCATGAAGTCGGAGTCGCTAGTAATCGCAGATCAGCAACGCTGCGGTGAATACGTTCCCGGGTCTTGTACACACCGCCCGTCAAGTCATGAAAGTCGGTAACACCTGAAGCCGGTGGCCCAACCCTTGTGGAGGGAGCCGTCGAAGGTGGGATTGGTAATTAGGACTAAGTCGTAACAAGGTAGCCGTACCGGAAGGTGCGGCTGGATCACCTCCTTTCTAAGGAGCACTGCACTCTTCGGAGTGACAGAGCCGGTTTCGGGACGAATGTTCTCGACCGGAGCTCATGGGTGGAACATTTGACAAGGTGTCGAGGATCGGATCTTCGAGTTAGTACGGCCTTCGGGTTTGGAACGCTGGGGGGCGAGGGAGTCGGCATATGCACGCTGTTGGGTCCTGAGGGACCGGATGCGCGAAAGCGTGACCATCCTCAGGACCTTTTCTGACTGCCCGTGAGGGGTGGTTGGGGGAGGTACCGCCCGTACTTTGAGAACTACACAGTGGACGCGAGCATCTTCGAGCCGGCCTTTTGGCTGGTTCGTAATAGATGATCTTAAAGATCATTAGTCAATTTCATGTCGGCCGTGAGGCCGATGTCGATTCTGATAAAACTCATGTGAATCAAGTCTTTAAGAGCAAACGGTGAATGCCTTGGCATCTGGAGCCGAAGAAGGACGTAGCAATCTGCGATAAGCCTCGGGGAGTGGATAAGCACACTGTGATCCGAGGGTGTCCGAATGGGGAAACCCCGCTGGGCGGCGTGCCGACCTAGTGACTCCCGCCTGAATATATAGGGCGGGTAGAGGGAACGTGGGGAAGTGAAACATCTCAGTACCCACAGGAAGAGAAAGCAACCGCGATTCCGTTAGTAGTGGCGAGCGAAACCGGAACAGGCTAAACCGAGTACGTGTGATATCCGGCAGGAGTTGCGTATTCGGGGTTGTGGGACTTTTCAGGTTGCTCTGCCGAGCAACCGGCGTTACAAGAAGGTATAGACGAACCGCATTGAAAGGCGGGTCATAGAGGGTGACAACCCCGTAGTCGAAATGCTTCTCTTGGCGCGAAGAGTATCCCAAGTATCACGGGGCCCGAGAAATCCCGTGTGAATCTGTCAGGACCACCTGATAAGCCTAAATACTCCCAGATGACCGATAGCGGACAAGTACCGTGAGGGAAAGGTGAAAAGTACCCCGGGAGGGGAGTGAAATAGTACCTGAAACCGTTTGCTTACAAACCGTTGGAGCAGCCTTAGTAGCTGTGACAGCGTGCCTTTTGAAGAATGAGCCTGCGAGTTAGCGATATGTGGCGAGGTTAACCCGTGAGGGGTAGCCGTAGCGAAAGCGAGTCTGAATAGGGCGATTCAGTCGCATGTCCTAGACCCGAAGCGAAGTGATCTATCCATGGCCAGGTTGAAGCGACGGTAAGACGTCGTGGAGGACCGAACCCACTTAGGTTGAAAACTGAGGGGATGAGCTGTGGATAGGGGTGAAAGGCCAATCAAACTTCGTGATAGCTGGTTCTCTCCGAAATGCATTTAGGTGCAGCGTTGCGTGTTTCTTGCCGGAGGTAGAGCTACTGGATGGCCGATGGGCCCTACAAGGTTACTGACGTCAGCCAAACTCCGAATGCCGGTAAGTGAGAGCGCAGCAGTGAGACAGTGGGGGATAAGCTTCATTGTCGAGAGGGAAACAACCCAGACCACCAACTAAGGTCCCAAAGCGCGTGCTAAGTGGGAAAGGATGTGGAGTTGCCTTGACAACCAGGAGGTTGGCTTAGAAGCAGCCACCCTTGAAAGAGTGCGTAATAGCTCACTGGTCAAGTGATTCCGCGCCGACAATGTAACGGGGCTCAAGCACGCCACCGAAGTTGTGGCATTGACATTATTGGTAGGCCTTCGTGGTCCAGCCGTGTTGATGGGTAGGAGAGCGTCGTGTGGCCAGCGAAGCGGCGGTGTGAACCAGCCGTGGAGGCTACACGAGTGAGAATGCAGGCATGAGTAGCGAAAGACATGTGAGAAACATGTCCTCCGAAAGACCAAGGGTTCCAGGGTCAAGCTAATCTTCCCTGGGTAAGTCGGGACCTAAGGCGAGGCCGACAGGCGTAGTCGATGGACAACGGGTTGATATTCCCGTACCGGCGAAGAACCGCCCAAGCTAATCCAGTAGTGCTAAGTATCTGAATCCCTGTGATGGATCCCTTCGGGGTGAAGCTCGGGGCCTAGCGTACGACCCCATTCTGGTGCGGTTAGCGTATTAACAGGTGTGACGCAGGAAGGTAGCCCAAGCCAGGCGATGGTAGTCCTGGTGCAAGTGCGTAGGCCGAGTCGTAGGCAAATCCGCGACTCATACAGGCTGAGACACGATGCGGATAAAAAGTGGGTGATCCTATGCTGCCAAGAAAAGCATCGACGCGAGGTTCAAGCCGCCCGTACCCCAAACCGACTCAGGTGGTCAGGTAGAGAATACCAAGGAGATCGAGAGAATCGTGGTTAAGGAACTCGGCAAAATGCCCCCGTAACTTCGGGAGAAGGGGGGCCTTCGGCGTATAGGGATTTACTCCCAAAAGCGTTTGGAGGCCGCAGAGACTAGTGGGTAGCGACTGTTTACTAAAAACACAGGTCCGTGCCAAGTCGCAAGACGATGTATACGGACTGACGCCTGCCCGGTGCTGGAAGGTTAAGAGGACCGGTTAGCCGCAAGGCGAAGCTGAGAATTTAAGCCCCAGTAAACGGCGGTGGTAACTATAACCATCCTAAGGTAGCGAAATTCCTTGTCGGGTAAGTTCCGACCTGCACGAATGGCGTAACGACTTCCCAACTGTCTCAACCGCGAACTCGGCGAAATTGCATTACGAGTAAAGATGCTCGTTACGCGCAGCAGGACGGAAAGACCCCGTGACCTTTACTATAGCTTTGTATTGGTGTTCGGTGTGGCTTGTGTAGGATAGGTGGGAGACTTTGAAGCGTGGACGCCAGTTCATGTGGAGTCATTGTTGAAATACCACTCTGGTCACTCTGGATATCTAACTTCGAACCGTAATCCGGTTCAGGGACAGTGCATGGTGGGTAGTTTAACTGGGGCGGTTGCCTCCCAAAAAGTAACGGAGGCGCCCAAAGGTTCCCTCAATCTGGTTGGCAATCAGATGGCGAGTGTAAGTGCACAAGGGAGCTTGACTGTGAGACTGACAGGTCGAGCAGGGACGAAAGTCGGGACTAGTGATCCGGCAGTGGCTTGTGGAAGCGCTGTCGCTCAACGGATAAAAGGTACCTCGGGGATAACAGGCTGATCTTGCCCAAGAGTCCATATCGACGGCATGGTTTGGCACCTCGATGTCGGCTCGTCGCATCCTGGGGCTGGAGTAGGTCCCAAGGGTTGGGCTGTTCGCCCATTAAAGCGGTACGCGAGCTGGGTTTAGAACGTCGTGAGACAGTTCGGTCCCTATCCGCTGCGCGCGCAGGAAATTTGAGAGGATCTGACCCTAGTACGAGAGGACCGGGTTGGACGAACCTCTGGTGTGTCAGTTGTTCCGCCAGGAGCACCGCTGATTAGCTACGTTCGGGATGGATAACCGCTGAAAGCATCTAAGCGGGAAGCCGGCCTCAAGATGAGATTTCCATGCCTTCGGGCGAGAGGCTCCCAGCCAGACTACTGGGTTGATAGGCGAGATGTGGAAGCGCGGTAACGCGTGAAGCTGACTCGTACTAATAAGCCGATGACTTGATAACACACCGTTTTGGTGCTTGCGTCCACTGAGTGGTTCTCGATGTACGGTCGAGAACCGCATGACATTCATTTGTTATGCTGATTGAAACATCAATAGTGTTTCGGCGGCCATAGCGTGAGGGAAACGCCCGGTTACATTCCGAACCCGGAAGCTAAGCCTCACAGCGCCGATGGTACTGCAGGGGGGACCCTGTGGGAGAGTAGGACACCGCCGGACTTCTTTCGTGAAAAGGCCACCCAAGGTTGGGTGGCCTTTTCTCGTTAACGCGCGTGCGCGCATCCGAGACCGATGACAGATGAAGGACGCCCCCGCCGCGACGGTGGCAACCCCCGATACTCCTCCGATGCGCAGTCGCATCGCCTTCAGTGAGGGTGTCAGCTCTCCCTCGAACTCACCGGGACGACCACGACCTCCGGCATCCACGCCCACGCGCTCGTGTGACTCGTCTTGCGCGAGAGCGCCGCGATGTCAACCCGTTGGGTGGATGCGGACCGCACCCTCTAACGTAGAGGGCGCGCGGCAGCCCGCGCATACCCGGGGGGATGTCATGACGGAGGGGATGGAGCAATCGCTCCCGACCGCACCGGTGCGACCCGGCGGTCGGCGCCTCGGCGGGCGCTACATTCTGCAGTCACCCATCGGCGAAGGCGGCATGGGCGTCGTCCATCTCGCCCAGGACGAGTTGCTCGGACGGACCGTTGCGATCAAGGTCTTCCGGGAGGGGACAGCGGATGCCGCACGTGCGACGTCCGAGACGCGACTGCTCGCGGGACTGAACCACCCCGCCCTGGTGACGCTGTTCGACGCGCACGTCGAGGGGCCCGCGCCCAACTACCTCGTGATGGAGTTCGTGGACGGTCCGACCCTCGCCGGCCGCATCCTGCGGGGCCCGATCCCCGAGGATGTCGTGGCGACGGTGGCCCGCGACCTCGCGGACGCGCTCCACGTCGTGCACGCCGCGGGGGTCGTGCATCGTGACATAAAACCGTCCAACGTGCTGCTGCGCACGTCCCCCGTTCCGGGCGAGGAGTTCCGGGCGAAGCTCGCGGATTTCGGCATCGCGTACCTCGTCGACTCGACACGACTGACCACCCCCGGGCTGCTGATCGGCACGGCCGCCTACGTGAGCCCGGAGCAGGTCCGCGGCGCCGCCCCGACCCCGGCCGCCGACATCTACGCCCTCGGGCTCGTCCTGCTCGAGTCGCTCACGGGCGTTCGGGCGTTCGCGCAGAAGACGCCCCATGAGGCGGCACTGGCCCGCTTGTCACAGGCCCCGCCGGTCCCGGCGCATCTGGGGTCGGAATGGGCGGCCCTCCTCACGAGCATGACCGCCGCCGAACCTGCTGATCGGCCTTCAGCACTCGACGTCGTCGTCGCGGTCAGCGGCTTCGGCGGATCGGGTGGTGACGCAGCGGCAGCTGCCGCACCGGCGGCCACGGCACTCGCGCCGGCGATCACCATCGCGGACGGCCCGGTGGCGAGCGACTCCGGTGTGTCTGGGCCTCCGGTCGACCCTGACGGCGTGACGCGCGTGTGGGAAGAGCCGTTGTCCGCAGCTCCGGGTGCGCCGCAGCCGGAGCGCGCTCGATGGCTCCCATTCGCGGTGGTGGCCGCCATCCTCCTCGCGTTCGCCATCTCCGGCCTGATCATCTGGGGATCCCTCGCGGCGCCGCCCGCCGAACCGGTGCTGCCGAGCATCGAAGACCCGCTCGGCGCCCACCTCGATCAGCTCTGGGACTCGGTGACACCATGACCTCCGCCTTCCGCGTCACGGCCTCCGTGGCCATCGCGACCTTCGCGATCCTGCTGGCGGCCTGCGCCGGCCCCGCCCCGGGTCTCGCCGACGCGGCCGGCCGGGACATGCAGGAGACCGTCGCGGCCGTCGCCGCGCACGCCGCGGCGGGGGACACCGCAGCGGCACTTTCCGAGCTCGATGCGCTGCAGCAGCGCCTCGACACGGCGGGTGCTGCAGACGAGATCACGGCCTCGCGGGCGGCGTCCGTGCAGCGCTCGATCGATCTGGTCCGGGCCGACCTGGAGGCCATCGCGGCGGCGACGGTGCCGCCCGCCCCGGCGGTGACGGAGGACACCGGCGGCGGAAGCGCGGAGACGCCCGGCGACGGGTCGACCGACGTCAGTGGGAACAGCGGCAACAGCGGGAACAGCGGCAAGGACAAAAACGACAACGGCAAGAACAACGGCAACGGCAACGGCAACAACGGCAACGGCAACGGCAACAACGGCAACGGCAACGGCAACGGCAAGGGGAATGGCGGCTGACACCGGGTGATCCGGTCGCCACGCGTGCCTTCGGTGATCCAGGCGGCGCCCGGGGGAGGTCAGCGGAAGAGCTCCTGCAGCCGCTGCACGCCCGCGAGGATCTGGTCATCGCCGAGTGCGTACGACAGGCGCAGGTATCCGGACGGGCCGAACGCCTCGCCGGGGACGACGGCCACCTCGGCCTTGTCCAGGATGAGGTCGGCCAGCTCTAGGGAGGTGGTCGGGGTGACCCCGGCCCATTCCCGGCCGAGGAGTCCCGTGACGTCAGGGTAGACGTAGAACGCGCCGAGCGGGTTCGGCACCGTGACGCCGGGGATCTTCGACAGCTCGCCGACGATGAGCGTCCGGCGGCGGTCGAAAGCCTGACGCATCTGCTCGACCTCGGTCTGCGGCCCGGTCAGCGCCGCCAGCGCCGCCCGCTGCGCGATGTTGTTGACGTTCGAGCTGAGGTGCGACTGCAGGTTCGCGGCGACTTTGATGGCGTCGGCGGGGCCGACCATCCAGCCCACCCGCCATCCGGTCATCGCGTACGTCTTCGCGACGCCGTTGACGAGGATCGTCTGTCCGGCGAGCTCGGGCACGGCCTCGACGATCGAGACGGCACGCACACCCTCGTAGACGAGGTTCTGGTAGATCTCGTCGCTGATGACCCAGATGCCGTGCTCGAGCGCCCATTCACCGATCGCGCGGGTCTCCTCGGGTGTGTAGACCGCGCCGGTCGGGTTGGACGGCGAGACGAAGACGAGCACCGTCGTCTTGTCGGTGCGGGCGGCCTCGAGCTGCGCGACGGTGACCTTGTAGTCCTGGTCTGCTCCGGCGAAGACCTCGACGGGGGTCCCGTCGGCCAGCGTGATCGCTTCCGGGTAGGTCGTCCAGTACGGCGCGGGCAGCAGCACTTCGTCACCGGGGTTCACGACCGCCTGGAACGCCTGGTAGACCGCCTGCTTGCCGCCGTTGGTCACGACGACCTGCGACGCCGCGACCTCGAGACCCGAGTCGCGCAGCGTCTTGGCGGCGATCGCCTCGCGCAGGACGGGGAGTCCGGCAGCGGGCGTGTAGCGATAGTTCGCGGGGTCGTGCAGCGCCTCGGCGGCGGCATCCACGATGAACTGCGGCGTCGCGAAGTCGGGCTCGCCCGCCGCGTAGGAGATCACGGGGCGACCGGCCGCTTGGAGAGCCTTGGCTTTCGCGTCGACCTTGAGTGTCGCCGACTCGGCGATGGCGGACAGTTTGCGGGAGAGCGGAGCGCGTTCGGTCACGGTTCGAGCGTAGTCGGCTCACGCCACGGATGTGCGGTCAGGGATCGACTGTGCCGAACAGTCCTTCGCCGTAGTTAACCAGCGCGTCATACGCCTCGCCGTACGTCTTCGGGACGGCGGATTCGCGGCTGAATCGCGACATGAGCAGCCCAAGGAGCCCCCGTGCCGGCGACGTCAGCGGGCGGCGTTTGTGTGCCTCGGTCGTGTGTTCGGCGACAGCCTCGGGGTTCGCTGGTTTCCACAGCGACGTCGGCTTCGGCCAGGTGTAGGGCTGGCGGGGCGACGAGCTGTTGATCGCGTTGAAGATCGGGTTGGCCCCGGCATCCCGCGCATTGAGCGGGCGCAGCCCGTGCTGGCGGCAGAGAGTGTTGATGATCGAGCCGTGGTGCATCTCGTCGTGGATCACGGTTCCGGCGGCCGTGTAGGCGCTCACGACGATGGCCGGCACTCGGAGGCCGAGGCGATCGAACGCGAATCCCATTTCGCCGGGTTCGCCTGTTCCGGGAGGAGTCGCGCCCGGAGGGGCGACATGATCGAAGGTCCCACCGTGCTCGTCGAACGTGATGACGAGCGCTGTGTTCATCGCGTTCGACCCGGTCGTGTTGCGGCTGGAGCGGACGGCGTCATAGATGTCCTGAACGAGCTTGTCTCCGGCGCGGACGTCGGAGTGCGCACTGTTGTCGATCTGGAGCTTCGACCCGTCTTCGAGTTTCAGCTCACCGTCGCGAAGCTCTCCCCACGGTGGGTGCATGTCGTCGTCTTCCAGTACCGCTCCAGAACCGAGGCGTGCAGCATTCCGGTGAGAGAGACGAGCTGGGTGGGGTCGTAATAGACGCGCCACGGGATGCCGGCTTCCTCCAACCGGTTGAAGATCGTCGGCGTGACCGGCGCATTGATCCACTTCTCGTAGTCGTCGCCGTTGTGGTTCGTGACGTACCCGTGCGACGTGGAGGCGTGGAAGAACGAGCGGTTGCAGAAGGTTTGCGAGGGCACCCCGGCGAACCAGCGATCGTAGACGGCGAACTCGCGGGCGAGCGTCGAGATCACCGGCAGCATTTCGGGCGTGAAGCCACCCATCGCGACGCTGTATTCATCGGCGGTCGGCTCGCGGCGTTTGCTCAGCCGGTAGTTGACGATGTAGTCCGTGACGAAACCGTCGTTGGTGGGCGTCTGCTCCTCCGCGGGGGAGTTGAAGGGAGCCGCGATCGGGCCGTTCGTCAGGTCGGCGTTGGAGGCCGGGTCGATCACTCCGAAGAGCTGAGTGTTGACGTGAGGGTAGGTTTCGCCGGGATCAGGTTGCGGCTGCTGCATGATCGCGTCGGTCGACCCGCTATAGATGCTCGGCGCCGTCTGGCTGGCGGTGTGGATCGACCGGCGCATCGAGCGACGATCACACGGGAGAGGGCCGGATGCCGACGCACCCGCCCCGCTCTCTCACGCAGCGTCCGATCGCGTCAGCTGAACTGATTCATCGTGTTGTCTTTGCCGCCGGCCTTGAGGGCCGCGTCGCCGGCGAAGTACTCCTTGTGGTTGTCGCCGATGTCGCTTCCGGCCATGTTCTGGTGCCGGACGGTCGCGATCCCCTCGCGGATCTCGCGACGTTGGACACCCTTGACGTAAGCGAGCATGCCCTCGTCTCCGAAGTAGCCCTTTGCCAGATCATCGGTCGACAGTGCGGCCGTGTGGTAGGTCGGCAGCGTGATCAGGTGATGGAAGATGCCGGCCCGAGCCGAACTGTCCTTCTGGAACGAACGGATCATGTCGTCGGCGTAGCGGGCGAGGTCCGTCTCGTCGTACGTGACGTCCATGAGGTCGGCCCGGTCGTACGCAGACATGTCCCGACCCTGCTGGGCGAGCGCGTCGTACGCCTGCTGGCGGAAGTTGAGTGTCCAGTTGAACGACGGGCTGTTGTTGTAGACGAGCTTCGCGGTGGGCACCGCTGCGCGGATCTCATCGACCATCCCGGCGATCTGAGCGATGTGCGGTTTCTCAGTCTCGATCCAGAGCAGGTCCGCGCCGTTCTGCAGTGACGTGATGCAGTCGAGCACGCAGCGCGCCTCACCCGTGCCGGGACGGAACTGGTACAGGTTGCTCGCCAGCCGCTTCGGGCGCAGCAGCTGGCCGTCACGAGTGATCACCACATCGCCGTTACCGAGCATGTCGGGGGAGACCTCTTCGACATCGAGGAACGCGTTGTACTGATCTCCGAGGTCTCCGGGCTCGTGCGAGACGGCGAGCTTTTGCGTGAGCCCGGCGCCGAGTGAGTCGGTGCGGGCGACGATCACGCCGTTGTCGATGCCCAATTCGAGGAATGCGTAGCGGATCGCGTTGATCTTCGCGAGGAAGTCCTCGTGCGGCACCGTGACCTTGCCGTCCTGGTGACCGCACTGCTTCTCATCCGACACCTGGTTCTCGATCTGGATCGCGCACGCGCCCGCCTCGATCATCTTCTTCGCGAGAAGGTACGTCGCTTCGGGGTTTCCGAAGCCGGCGTCGATGTCGGCGATGATGGGAACGACGTGCGTCTCGTACGTGTCGATCTGAGACTGGATGAACTCGACGGCCGTCTCGTCGCCGGCTGCGCGAGCGTCGTCGAGCTTCGCGAACAACAGGTCGAGTTCCCGGGCATCCGCTTGCCGCAAGAACGTGTACAACTCGGTGATGAGAGCGGGCACCGAGGTCTTCTCGTGCATCGACTGGTCCGGCAGAGGTCCGAACTCCGAGCGGAGAGCCGCGACCATCCACCCCGAGAGGTAGAGGTAGCGCTTGTCGGTGGACTTCAGGTGCTTCTTGATCGAGATGAGCTTCTGCTGTCCGATGAATCCGTGCCAGACCCCGAGCGACTGCGTGTACGCGGAGGAGTCGCCGTCGTACTCGGCCATATCCCGGCGCATGATGTCGGCGGTGTACTGCGCGATCTCCAGACCCGTCCGGAAACGATTCTGCGCACGCATGCGGGCGACATTCTCGGGATCGATCGCGTGCCAGGCGGAGCCGATCTGGGTCTTGAGTGCGTCGATGGATCGGACGTCGTCGTCGTATGTGGTCATGTCGGTTCTCTTTCGGTGTCGTTGGTTGTGTGAAGGAGGGGGCGCTCAGTCGGCGTCGACGAGGTAGTTCGAATAGGCCGTGAGCGTCAGGAACGTGGGGAAGTCGTCGCCGAGCGCGACCTCGCGGAAGATCTCCGCGGCGTCGTCGAACCGGTCGCCGCCGGTGCGTGTCACTTCGCCCAGCACCCGCGCGATCAGCCCTTCGATGTACTCGCGGGTGATCTTCGTGCCGTCGTCGGTCGAACGGTCCTGATGGATCCACTGCCACACCTGGGATCGGGAGATCTCGGCGGTCGCGGCATCCTCCATCAGGTTGTCGATCGCGACGGCGCCCAGGCCACGCAGCCACGCCTCGATGTAGCGGATCGCCACCGACACGTTGCCGTACACGCCGGCGGTCGAGATCGGCAGGCCGATGTGCACATCGATGAGCTGTGACGCCTGCACGTGCACCTCGGGGCGCTGGCGATCGACCTGGTTGGGCCGCTCGCCCAACACGGCGTCGAACTCCGCCTGAGCCACGGGGATCAGATCCGGGTGGGCGACCCAGGTGCCGTCGAAGCCGTCGCCGGCTTCACGCTTCTTGTCCGCGGAAACCTTCTCGAACGCCTGCGCCGTGACCTCCGGGTCGCGGCGGTTCGGGATGAATGCGCTCATGCCGCCGATTGCGAAGGCGCCGCGCTTGTGGCACGTCTGCACCAGCAGGTCGGTGTAGGCGCGCATGAACGGCACGGTCATCGTGACCTGACTGCGATCGGGCAGGACGAAGCGTGCTCCGCGACCGCGGTAGTTCTTGATCATCGAGAAGATGTAATCCCAGCGGCCCGCGTTGAGACCGGCGATGTGGTCGCGCAGTTCGAAAAGGATCTCCTCCATCTCGAACGCGGCCGGCAGCGTCTCGATCAGCACGGTCGCCCGAATGGTTCCGTGCGCAATGCCGACGTAGTCCTCACTGAAGGTGAAGACGTCGTCCCAGAGCTTCGCCTCTTCGGCCGATTCGATCTTCGGGAGGTAGAAGTACGGGCCGACACCGTTGTCGATCAGCCGCTGGGCGTTGTGGAAGAAGTACAGGCCGAAGTCGACCAGCGAACCGGATGCCGCAAGTTCACGGCCCGCGCGGTCGGTCAGCGTGATGTGCTTCTCGACAAGGTGCCAGCCGCGCGGGCGCATCACGATCGTCGGCGTGCGCTCGGCGGTGACCTCGTAGACCTTGCCCTCGGGGCTCGTGAAGGTCAACTCGCCGCGGATGGCATCGCGGAGCGACAGTTGGCCCTCGATGACGTTGCGCCAGGTCGGGCTGGTCGCATCCTCCTGATCGGCGAGCCAGACCTTCGCGCCCGAGTTCAGCGCGTTGATCGTCATCTTCGGGTCGGTGGGGCCGGTGATCTCGACACGGCGGTCCTCGAGGCCGGGGCCGGCTCCCGCGACACGCCAATCGGCATCGTCGCGGATGTGCGCAGTGTCGGCGCGGAACTGAGGATCGTGGCCGTTGCCGATCTCGAACCGACGGCGCATGCGGTCAGCAAGCCGGTCATGGCGACGACCTCCGAAGCGGATGTGCAGATCGGCGACGAACGCGAGCGCTTCGGGAGTCAGGATCTCGTCGTAACGAGGGCGCATCGGGCCCGTGATCGTGATGGGCGCGGTGCCGGTGGCGGTGGGAGTCATGGCCCTGTCCTTCTGCGTTGATGGTGGCGGTGGCATCGACCTTGCGGCCTCTGGCATCCACTCTCAGTGAAAGTTCGCACCCCCTGTGACCAAAACGGCTGTGAAGTTTTGCCGAAATTCACGTTTCATGACACACTTCCCGTCATGACGAACGATGAAGTCCGCTCGGACCACGTCGCCGACGCCCTCACGATCGGCCGCCGGATCCGCCAGTTGCGGACGGCGAAGTCGATGACGCTCGACGAGCTGGCGGCATCCGTGGAACGCGCCCCCAGTCAGCTGTCGATGATCGAAACCGGCAAGCGCGAACCGAAGCTGACGCTCCTGCAGGCCATCGCTCACGCGCTCGGGACGACGATCGACCAGTTGCTCGAAGCGCAGCCGCTCGACCAGCGCGCCACGCGCGAGATCGCCCTCGAGCGCGCCATGAAGGGACCGACGTTCCAGGCGCTCGGCATCGCGCCGTTCCGGATCGGCAAGGCAGTCCCCGACGAAGCCCTGCACGCGATGCTCGTCCTGCAGGCCGAGATCGAGCGGCTCACGGACGAGCGTTCCGCGACGCCCGAAGAGGCGCGGCGCGCCAACGTCGAGTTGCGTCATCTCATGCGTCGGCAAGACAACTACTTCGCCGAGCTCGAAGACCATGCGCGCGCGATCCTCGATGCCGTCGACCATCCCGGCGGTCCCCTGACGCAGCGCACGGCGTCTGACATCGCGGCGCACCTCGGGTTCTCCCTGCACTACGTCGCCGACTTGCCGCAGTCCACCCGCAGCGTCGCCGACCTCAAGAACGGCCGCCTCTATCTCTCGAGCACGGTTCCCGCGAAGGGCGATTCGCGTACCGCGGTGTTGCAGGCGCTGGCCAGTCGCATTTTGGGGCACAGCGAGCCGCGCTCTTATGCGGAGTTCTTGCGGCAACGGGTCGAAACCAATTACTTGACCGGGGCGCTCCTCATCCCCGAGGCGCACGCCGTGCCGTTCCTTCAGGATGCGAAAGCGCGTCGTGCGATCTCGATCGAAGACCTCCGCGACGCCTACTCCGTCTCGTACGAGACGGCGGCGCACCGGTTCACGAACCTCGCCACCCGGCACCTCGACATTCCGGTGCACTTCCTGAAAGTGCACGAGTCGGGCACGATCACGAAGGCCTACGAGAACGACGACGTGAACTTCCCCGCCGATCGACTCGGCTCGATCGAGGGGCAGTTGTGCTGTCGACGGTGGACGAGTCGGACAGTGTTCGACGTGCCCGACAAGTTCAACCCGTACTACCAATACACCGACACCGGCAACGGGACGTTCTGGTGCACGGCGCGCGTGGAAGCGTCGAGTGAAGGGGCGCACTCGGTGAGCGTGGGTGTGCGCTTCGACGATACGAAGTGGTTCATCGGTCGCGAAACGGCTCACCGTGGGATCTCACGGCACTCGGCCGAGGTGTGCTGCCGACGCGCCCCGGAGGGTCTGGAGGCGACATGGCGCGATCAGGCGTGGCCGAACGTCCGGACTCCGCGGACGCTCCTGGCCACCCTCCCGACCGGGGCCTTCCCCGGGGTCGACACAACCGACCTGTACGAGTTCCTGGACGCGCACTCACCGGCATCCTGACTCAGGCGTCAGGTCGTCGAGACGAGCGCGGCCCAGAGTTCGGCGCGTGCGGGGAAGGCCGACAGGTCGACGCGCAACAACGTCTGCGCCTGAGCCACGCGTGCGCGCACTGTATGGCGGTGGATGCCGAGGCTCCGTGCGGCGGCGTCGATCCGCGCATCGTGCTCGAGCCAGACCCGGACGGTCGACAGGAGTACCGTGCCGTGCGCTTCGTCGTGCGTGCGGAGCGGCGCGAGGTGGGCTTCGGCGACGGCGCGGGCGTCCGGCCCGGCGAGCTGGGCGAGCACCCCCTCCCCAGCGAGGTCATCGAAGCGGGCTACGTGGCCGATCGTGCCTCGTCGGTTGCGCGCGGTCACCGCTTGCGCATGCGCATGCGCGAACGCCGTGTACGCGCTCGTCTGGGAGGCGCCGATGGTGGCGCCGAAGAGGGTCGCGAACTCGTCGAGAAGATCATGGTCCTCCGCGGAGACGGCGATGACGAGGCCCGCGGCACCGCGCCCATGGAAGACGGAGCGATCGGTCCGACGCAGCTCCAGCCAGTCAGCGGCGGCATCGGCTCGGGCGGGGGCGACGGTGGCCACCGCCACCACGATGGGCGCCGAGGGCAGGGCGCCCCACAACTCGCGGGCGACCCGCCGCGCGAGGCTGGGGTCATCGGTCAAGAGGCTGTGCACGAGGCCGGCACGCAGCAGATCGCGTGCGCGATTGAGTCCGACGTTCTGTTCGAGTGCGAGGCCGGCCATCGCGATGACGGAGGTCACCACGCCACGGCCCTCGAGGTCCAGTTCGCCGCCGGCGATGACGATCGCGCCGCGGAGATGCCCGCCGCGCCCCAGGGTCTGCAGAGTGAAGCGCTCGCCGCCGATCTCGACGCTCGATCCCGCGCGCGCACCGCGTCGGAGCACCGCACCGACTTCTGCGGTCAGCTCGACCCGGACGTCCGGGTCGAGCCCACCCGAGGGGTGCTCCCGGGCCAAAGCCCCGGTCGCGTCGAAGAGCCCGGTCCACGCGCCGAGCTGGCGGCCGAGCTCGGCCACCGTCGCGCCGAGGCCGTCAGGCCGCAGTGCGGCGAGCGAGATCGCCCGCTGCGCCGACAGCGCCCACGTGCGGCGCGCGTAGGCCTGGGCGGCGACCGCCTCGGCATTCGCGCGGGCCAGGGCGATGAAGGGCGTGCGATACGGGACCTCGAACAGCGGCATCCCCGCGTCCCGGCACGCCTCGGCCAAGGCAGGGGGGATGCCGTCCCGCACCACTTCGGTGCCGAACCCGAGTCCCTGCACTCCCCGGCTGCGCAGGCGGGTGACGTACGCGCGGTAGTCGTCCGGCTCGGCGTCGACCGCGAACTGCGTGCCGGTGGTCAGCAGGAGCAGGTCGTCGGCGAGGAACGGTGTCGGATCGGCGAGGTCCGAACTGTGCACCCACCGCAGTGGTGCATCGAGCGCATCCGGACGCAGAGCGTCCTCAGCGGAATCCAGCCGCAGTCCGAGTTCTCGGCGTCCGAGCAACGCGCGCAGCGTGGGCTGAGGGTCATTGCTCATGCGCACCTCCGTCGGTGATGGACGCGGTGTATACCGCACAGTGGAAAATGTACACCGGGGAAGGTGTCTGCGACGGGCGTCGCGGCCTACGCTCACCGGCATGAGCTTCATCGATGCGACTCTCACGATCCCTCTCGGCGGCCCGACGTTGCCGCAGGAACGCCGGCTCGTCACCGCGCTCCCCGGACCGCAGTCGCAGGAACTGCTTGCCCGCAAAGCGGCTGCCGTCGCGGCCGGGGTCGGACACACCGTGCCGATCCACGCGGTTGCTGCGGGGGGTGGCGTCGTGGTCGATGCCGACGGCAACTCCCTCATCGATCTGGGGTCCGGAATCGCCGTGACGACCGTCGGCAGCGCCCACCCGAAAGTCGCGGCCGCGATCGCGGCGCAAGCCGCGCAGTTCACGCACACCTGTTTCATGATCTCGCCGTACGAGGACTACGTCGCCGTCGCCGAGGCGCTGAACCGTCTGACGCCGGGTGACCACGAGAAGAAGACCGCGCTATTCAACTCCGGTGCCGAAGCGGTCGAGAACGCGGTGAAGATCGCCCGCAAGGCGACGGGACGCCAGGCGGTCGTCGCCTTCGACCACGCCTACCACGGACGCACGAACCTCACGATGGGCCTCACGGCGAAGGCGATGCCGTACAAGAGCGGGTTCGGACCGTTCGCCGGCGAGATCTACCGTGCACCGATGTCGTACCCGTACCGGGACGGGCTGTCGGGAGCGGATGCGGCCGCCCGCGCGATTTCGATCATGGACAAGCAGATCGGCGCCGCGAATCTCGCCGCTGTCATCATCGAGCCGATTCAGGGCGAGGGTGGCTTCATCGTCCCCGCCGAGGGCTTCTTGCCGGCGATCGTGGACTGGTGCCGCGCGAACGGCGTCGTCTTCATCGCCGATGAGGTGCAGTCCGGTTTCGCGCGCACCGGCGTCATGTTCGCGAGCGAACTGTTCGGCATCGTTCCCGATCTCGTCACGACGGCCAAGGGGATCGCGGGGGGCATGCCACTGGCCGCCGTGACGGGTCGCGCCGAGATCATGGATGCGTCGCACAGCGGCGGGCTGGGGGGAACCTACGGAGGAAACCCCGTCGCCTGTGCGGCCGCATTGGCCTCGATCGAGGCGTTCGAGAACGAGGGGCTGCTCGAACGCGCGCGCGAGATCGGGGAGATCCTGCGCGCGCGCCTGGAGTCGATGCAGGCCGGCGATCCGCGTATCGGCGAGGTGCGCGGCTTTGGCGCCATGATCGCCGCCGAGTTCGTCGATCCCGCTACGAAGGCTCCGGATGCCGCGCTCACCGCGGCCGTGGCCAAGGCCGCGATCGCGGAGGGCGTCATCGTCCTGACGTGTGGCACATACGGCAACGTCGTCCGGTTCCTGCCGCCGCTCTCCATCGGCGACAACCTCCTCCACGAGGGCCTCGACGTCGTCGCCGCGGCCCTCGCCGCAGCCTGAGCACCACCGAGTGCGCTGGCTCGTGCCGACCGCGCCGCTCGTGAACACACCTTGACCGGCGCACTCGACACCAACCAGCGCAGTCGCCATCGCGAGAACAGGAATCCACCCATGACCGAGATCACCCGTGACGTTGTCGTCGTCGGAGCTGGTGCCGCGGGGCTCACCGCGGCGCACGAGCTGAAGAAGGCCGGACTGTCGGTCGCGGTGTTGGAAGCGCGCGATCGCGTCGGCGGGAGGCTGTGGACCGACGTCATCGACGGCGCCATGCTCGAGATCGGCGGACAGTGGGTTTCTCCCGACCAGCAGGCGCTGATCGACACCGTTGCCGAGCTCGGGCTCGAGACCTTCAGCCGCTACCGCGAGGGCGACAGCGTCTACGTCGGGCCGGACGGGGTGGCCCACCGTTTCACGGGGGAGTTGTTCCCCGTCTCGCCCGAGACCGAGAAGGTCATCGCCGAGATCACGGAGCGTCTCGACGCCATGGTCGCGGAAATCGACCCGGATCGGCCCTGGGCGCACGAACGCGCCGCCGAGTGGGACAGCGTGTCGTGGGACGCGTGGTTGCGGGCCCAGACCGATGACGACGAAGCCGTGCGCAACCTCGCCTTCGCGACCGGCTCGGCGATGCTGACCAAGCCCACTCACAGCTTCTCGCTGCTGCAGTCGTTGCTGATGGCGGCCTCTGCCGGCAGCTACTCGCACTTGGTCGACGCGGATTTCATCCTCGACAAGCGGGTCGTGGGTGGCCTGCAACAGGTCCCGCTGCTGCTTGCCGAGCGCCTCGGTGACGACGTCTTCCTGAACCAGCCGGTGCGCACGCTCGAATGGTCGGATGCCGGAGTGACCGCGATCGCCGACGGAATCACGGTGCACGCCCGACAGGCCGTTCTCGCGCTGGCCCCCGTGCTGTACAACCGGATCTCCTTCGTGCCGGCGATGCCGCGGTTCCAGCACCAGATGCACCAGCACCTCTCGATGGGTTTCGTCATCAAGGTCCACGCCGTCTACGACCGTCCGTTCTGGCGTGAGCAGGGGCTCTCCGGTACCGCGTTCAGCCCCTACGAGCTGTCGCACGAGGCGTACGACAACACCAATCACGAAGACGAACGCGGCACACTCGTCGGTTTCGTCTCGGACCAGCACGCCGACGACGTCTTCCTCCTGAGCGCCGAGGAGCGCAAAGAGCGGATCCTCGAATCCCTCTCGCACTACTACGGGCCCGAAGCGAAGAACCCGATCGTCTACTACGAAAGCGACTGGGGCTCGGAAGAGTGGACGCGCGGCGCGTATGCGGCGAGCTTCGATCTCGGCGGTCTGCACCGCTACGGTTCCGAGCTGCGCACGCCCGTCGGGCCCATCCGCTTCGCCTGCAGTGACCTCGCCGGCGCCGGTTATCAGCACGTGGACGGGGCCATCCGTATGGGCCGTCTGGTCGCACAGCAGATCCTGGAGGAGAACCGCACATGACCGCGCACATCGTCGTCGGCTACACCGCGACCAAGACCGGCCGGGATGCCGTGGCCTTCGCCGCGCGCCTCGCCATGGCCACGGGGGCGGTTCTCGACGTCGCGATCATCCTCCCCGCCGACAGCCGGAGCGTCATCACGCCGCCGGATGCCGGCTACGACCGGCTGCTGCGCGAGCAGGCGCAGGCGTGGATCGCCGCGGCGATCGACAAGACGCCCGCCGAGGTCGTCGCCCACGCGCACGTGCGGTCGGCCGAATCGTTCGCGGAAGGCCTGATCTCGCTCGCCGATGATCTGGGCGCATCGCACATCGTCGTCGGCGCGGCCGATGGAGGTCTCCGCGGCCGGCACCGACTGGGAACGACGACGTCTGAGCTCCTGCACTCTTCGGATGTGCCCGTCGTGCTCGTCCCGCGGGGTGCACGCAAGGTCGCCGCCGAGACGGGTGTGACCCGACTGACGGTGGCCGTCGGTACGCGTCCGGGCGCCGACGCCCTCATGGTGGATGCGGCTGCTCTCGCCGCAGCCACCGGCGCGTCCGTGCGACTGCTGTCGTTGCTCACGGTCGACCTGCCGCCGACCGCCGACACCGGAGCGATCCGCCTCGCCGGCTCGACCGAGGCGGACGAAGTCCTGGCCGCCGCGCAGACGGCATTGCCGGAGGGGCTCGTCGTGGAGGTCGTCGTCGCCGACGGAGACAGCATCGAAGACGCCGTCTCCCACCTCGACTGGCAGCCCGGCGAAGTGCTCCTCGCCGGTTCCAGTCGCCTCGCCCAGCCGCGGCGATTGTTCCTCGGGTCGACCGCGGCCAAGATGCTCCACGAAGTCCCCGTTCCCGTCATCGTGGTTCCTCGGACCCACCTGGGCGGCACCACCCAGGAAGGGTCACAGCGATGACTGCACCCGACGCCACACCGCTCGTCTCCGGCGCCACCGAACCGGACCGGAAGGGGGGACTGTCGAGTAAAGGCCTGAGCGCCGGCACGATCGGTCTGATCGGTGCCGTCGTCATCGGTATCTCCTGCATCGCCCCGGCGTACACCTTCACGGCGGCCGTCGGTCCCACCGCATCCGAGGTCGGTGCGCAGATCCCCGCCGTGATCCTCGTCGGATTCATCCCGATGCTGCTGGTCGCCTTCGGCTACCGCGAGCTCAACAACCGCATGCCCGACGCGGGCACGTCCTTCACCTGGGCGTCGCGAGCGTTCGGGCCGTGGGTCGGCTGGATGGCGGGCTGGGGGCTCATCGTCGCGACGATCCTGGTCCTGTCCAACCTCGCCGGCGTCGCCGTCGACTTCCTGTTCCTCCTCCTCTCGCAGATCACCGGCAACCCGGCCATCGCGGACCTCGCCGCGGAGACCTGGATCAACATCGTCGTCTGTCTGCTCTTCATGCTGGGCGCGACATTCGTGTCGTACCGCGACATGCAGACCACCCAGAAACTGCAATACGTGCTGGTGACCTTCCAGGTCGCCGTGCTGCTGTTCTTCGCGGTTGCCGCGATCGTCACCGCCATGAGCGGCAACGGCTTCGACTACCAGCCGTTCGATCTCAACTGGTTCAACCCGTTCGCGATCAGCTCATTCAGCGCGCTCGCCGCCGGTCTCTCGCTGTCGATCTTCATCTTCTGGGGGTGGGATGTCACCCTCACCATGAACGAGGAGACGAAAGACCCCGAGAAGACGCCGGGACGGGCGGCGACGCTCACCGTCGTGACGATCGTTTCGCTCTACCTGCTGCTCGCGGTGGCGATGATCATGTTCGCCGGAGTGGGCAGCGGGGAACTCGGTCTCGGCAACGCCGACATCCAGGACAACGTGTTCTTCTTCCTCTCCGGCCCGGTCCTCGGCCCGCTCGCGTTCCTGGTGTCGCTCGCCGTGCTCACGAGCTCCGCGTCGTCACTCCAGTCCACGTTCGTCGGCCCGGCCCGGACGCTCCTGTCGATGGGGCACTACGGCGCACTGCCGCCGGCGTTCGCGAAGGTGAGCCCGCGGTTCTTCACCCCGGGCTACGCGACGATCATCTCGGCGATCGTGGCATCCGCGTTCTACGTCGTCATGCGCATCGTCAGCGAGAACACGCTGTGGGACACGATCCTGACGCTCGGCATGATGATCTGCTTCTACTACGGCATCACGGCGTTCGCCTGTGTCTGGTACTTCCGCAAGCAGTGGTTCGATTCGACGCGCAACGTCTTCTTCACGTTCCTGTTCCCGCTGATCGGCGGAATCATCCTCGCGGTGCTGTTCTTCACGACGCTGATCGACTCGATGGATCCCGCCTACGGATCGGGCGCCGAGATCGGCGGAGTCGGCATCGTCTTCATCCTCGGCATGTTGATCATCGTCGTGGGGATCGTCATCATGATCTGGCAAGCGATCAAGCGCCCCGCGTTCTTCCGGGGGGAGACGCTGTCGCTCGATGCCCCCGAGAGCCTCAAGAAGAGGGTGCGCCGATGAGTGTCGAGACCGAGAAGACGCTCCGGGCGTCCCTGCCCACGCAGCTGCTCATCGGTGGTCAGTGGACGGATGCCGCCTCCCGCGCGACGTTCCCGATCTACGACCCGGCGACGGGCGATGTGATCGCCGAGATCGCCGATGCGAGCCCGGAAGACGGTCTCCGCGCCCTCGACGCGGCCGTCGCGGCGCAAGAGGCGTGGGCCGCGACAGCGCCGCGCGAGCGCAGCGACATCCTCCGTCGGGCCTTCGATCTCGTGCGGGAGCGCAAGGAAGACCTGGCGCTCCTCATGACACTCGAGATGGGCAAGCCGCTTGCCGAGGCGCGAGGAGAGGTCGCGTACGGGGGCGAATTCCTGCGCTGGTTCAGCGAGGAAGCCGTGCGCATCGCCGGCCGATACGGGCTCAACCCCGAAGGCACCGGGCGTATGGTCGTCTCGCAACGACCGGTGGGGCCGTGCTTCTTCATCACGCCGTGGAATTTCCCCCTGGCGATGGCGACGCGCAAGATCGCCCCCGCGCTCGCCGCCGGCTGCACGGTCGTCGTCAAGCCGCCCGAGCTCACACCCCTCACGACGCTGCTCTTCGTGCAGCTGCTGCAGGAGGCGGGGCTGCCGGACGGCGTGGTCAACGTCGTGACCACCACTCATTCCGGCGACCTGTCGGCGCCGATCATCGCCGACCCGCGTTTGCGCAAGCTCTCCTTCACGGGCTCGACGTCGGTCGGAAAGAAGCTCATCGCGCAGGCTGCCGAGGGGGTGCTGCGGGTCTCGATGGAACTCGGGGGGAACGCGCCGTTCGTCGTCTTCGACGATGCCGATCTCGACAAGGCGGTCGACGGCGCGATCGCGGCGAAGTTCCGCAACGTCGGGCAGGCGTGCACGGCCGCGAACCGCTTCATCGTGCACACGTCGATCGCCGACGAGTTCGCGCGGCGCGTGACCGGGCGTGTCTCGGCCATGTCCGTGGGGCGCGGGACGGAAGACGGCGTGCAGATCGGTCCGCTGATCGACGAGAAGGCGGTCGCGAAGGCCGACGAACTCGTGACGGATGCCGTGGACCGCGGCGCACGCCTCCTCACAGGCGGCGAGATCCTCGACAGGCCCGGCACGTTCTATGCGCCCACCGTCGTCGCCGATGTCGCGGCGGGGAGCGCGATCCTGCGCGAGGAGATCTTCGGCCCGGTGCTCGCGATCGCGACGTTCACCGACGAGGATGACGCCGTGCGGCTGGCCAACGACACCGAGTACGGACTGGTGTCGTACGTCTTCACGCAAGACCTCGCTCGCGGCCATCGGATGATCGACCGCCTCGAGACCGGGATGATGGGGCTCAACGTCGGCGTCGTCTCCAACGCGGCCGCGCCGTTCGGCGGGGTCAAGCAGTCCGGCGTCGGCCGCGAGGGTGGCCTCGAAGGCATCCACGAATACCTGTCCACCAAATACACGTTGATCCCCGTCGATTGACGCGGGACGAGATCGGAGAGCCATGAGCGACTACGTCGTCGTCAACCCCGCCACGGGCGAGACCCTCGCCACGTACGACACGTTCACCGATGCGCAAGTGGACGACGCTGTCGCCGCTGCCGAGCAGGCGTACCGCACGTGGGGACGCACGTCGTCCGTCGCGGAGCGTGCGGTGCTCATCCGGCGGGTGGCGGAGCTCTATCGTGAACGGCGGGACGAGCTCGCCGCGACGATCGTGCGCGAGATGGGCAAGCCGCTCGCCGCGGCGCTCGGCGAAGTGGACTTCGCCGCCGACATCACCGAGTTCTACGCGGACAACGCCGAAAAGATCATGGCCGACCAGCCGATCGACATCCTGGGCGAGGGGACGGCGGTCATCCGCAAGGCCCCGCTCGGGCCCCTCCTCGGGATCATGCCGTGGAACTTCCCGTATTACCAGGTGGCCCGCTTCGCGGCGCCCAACCTGCTCGTGGGCAACACGATCCTGCTCAAGCATGCGCCGCAGTGCCCCGAATCGTCGGCGGCGATCGAGCAGCTGCACGTGGATGCCGGTTTCCCGGAGGGGGCCTACCTCAACCTCTACGCGACCAATGACCAGGCGGGGACCATCATCGCCGACCCCCGCGTGCAGGGTGTCTCGCTGACCGGATCGGAGCGGGCCGGCGCCGCAGTCGCCGAGATCGCCGGACGCAACCTCAAGAAGGTCGTGCTCGAGCTCGGGGGCTCCGACCCGTTCGTCCTGCTCTCCACGGATGACCTCGACGCGGCGGTGTCGTCGGCCGTCGAGGCGCGCCTCGACAACACCGGCCAGTCGTGCAACGCAGCCAAGCGGTTCATCGTCGCGGACGAGCTGTACGACGAGTTCCTGGAGAAGTTCACGGCCGGAATGACGGCGGCCACCGTGGGTGACCCGTTCGCCGACGGCACCGATCTCGGCGCGTTGTCGTCGCTCGCGGCAGCCGAACGTCTGCAGGAGCAGGTCGAGCGGGCTGTGGCGCAGGGGGCGACGCTCGTGGCCGGCGGTACCCGCGACGGCGCGTTCTTCGGCGGGACAGTGCTCGCCGACGTCACGCCCGAGATGGATGCCTACCGCGAGGAGTTCTTCGGGCCGGTCGGCGTCGTCTATCGCGCGACGGACGAGGACGACGCGGTCGCGATCGCCAACGGGACGCCGTTCGGTCTGGGCTCGTACATCTTCACGACCGATCCCGCTCAAGCCGCCCGTGTGGCCGACCGGATCGAGGCCGGCATGGTCTATGTCAACATCGTCCTCGCCGACAGCCCTGAGCTGCCGTTCGGCGGTGTCAAGCGATCGGGGACGGGGCGCGAGATGGGGCTGTTGGCCGCCGACGAGTTCGTCAACAAAAAGCTGATCCGCATCGCCGGCTGACATGACCCTGCACCGGGCATTTTGTCCGGTGCAGGGTCTGTCGGCGCGCGGCTCGGCGGGCCATGATGGATGCATGGACGAGAACTCGGACGCCGTCACTTTCCTCTCCGACCGTGAGTGCTGGGATCGGCTGAAGGAGCAGCAGCTCGGCCGACTCGTGACCCACGTCGGCGACGTGCTCGACATCTTCCCGGTCAACTACACCGTCGACCGGGACAGCGTCGTCTTCCGCACCGCCGAGGGCAGCAAGTTGACCGAACTCACGATCAACCATCAGGTGCTCTTCGAGGTCGACGAGTACACCGATGTCGATGCCTGGAGTGTCGTCATCCGCGGGACAGCGGTACGGCTGGAGACCGCTGACGAGGTGCGCGCCGCCGACGAATTGCCACTGAAGCCATGGATCCCCACGCTCAAATACCACTACGTGCGGATAGTCGCAGCATCCCTCTCGGGTCGCGACGTGCGCCGAGGCGACGAGCCGGATCGGTACGGCGTGCAGCAGTACTGACGAGCTCGGGCCAATTCGCATGCCGTCGGGGCATGACGTACACTGGGGAGAGCAGTTGAAGTCTGCATTCTTTCGCCGTGCCCGCGGATCGGGAACCTCCTCAACCTCGGTCGTGGTGGATGTGCGGACTTCTCCGAGATCGTGAGATCTCTAGGGCGGTAGCTCAATTGGCAGAGCAGCGGTCTCCAAAACCGCAGGTTGCAGGTTCGATTCCTGTCCGCCCTGCACGCGCCAGCATTCGCTGGCACGGAAGTAAGTCACACAGGTGGGTACATGGTCCAGGAAGAGGCGAACGGCGACGTCGTCGCAACAAGCGGCGTGCCCCGCGAGAAGAAGCTGAACTTCTTCCAGCGGATCGCTCTCTTCATCCGCCAGGTCTTCGCCGAGCTCCGCAAGGTCGTCACCCCGACCCGTCAAGAGCTCGTGAAGTTCACGGCGGTGGTTCTGGGTTTCGTCGTCGTCATGATGGCGATCGTGTACGGCCTCGACTTGCTCTTCACCTGGGTGGTGCAGGTCGTCTTCGGCGTCCCGTCCTGAGTGAGGCTGAGCCTCCTCGAATGCGCGGCCCGCGGCCGCACGACCCACACATGGAAGAGAACGCACGTGTCTGAAAAGTATGTCGACGACGCCGACTGGGCGACCGCTGCCGAGCAGTCCAGCGAGGATGACGAAGCCCAGGAGGGCAACATCCTCGCGGAGGAAGAGCTCGCTTCCGCCCCGGCTGAGCACCTCGCCGTTCACATCGTCGATGACGGGGACGAGCAAGACGACAGCGACCTGGACGACATCGACATCGACGACCCGGAGGCCGACGCCATCGTGAACGACGCACTCGAAATCGACAGGGCCGACGAGGCCGAGGCTGCCGCTGAGGTTCTCACCGACTCGCTCGCCGAAGAAGAGGCTGAGCGCGCTGAGCAGGCTGCCGACGAGGTGCTCCCGTACGACGGACCCGATGTCAACGGCGAGCCTGACGCCGCCGAAGACGGCGAAGCCGAGGAGCAGGACCCGTACGAGGCGTTCCGCGCCGACCTGCGTTCGCTCCCGGGCAAGTGGTACGTCCTGCATTCCTACGCCGGCTTCGAGCGCAAGGTGAAGGCCAACATCGAGCAGCGCAAGAACACACTCGAGGTCGAAGAGGACATCTACCAGATCGAGGTCCCCATGGAGGACGTCGTCGAGATCAAGAACGGTCAGCGCAAGATGGTCACGCGCGTCCGGATCCCCGGTTACGTGCTCGTGCGCATGGAGCTCAACGAAGACACGTGGTCGGTCGTCCGCCACACACCCGGGGTCACCGGGTTCGTCGGCAACGCGCACAACCCGATCCCGCTGCGCTTCGAAGAAGCCTTCAACATGTTGAAGTCGCTTGTTCAGGTCACCGAGACCGCCCCCACCAAGGGCGGCGGCGCGAAGGGTTCGGCGACGCAGGCGCGCAGCGTCATCACCGAGGTCGACTTCGAGGTCGGCGAGACCATCACCATCAAGGAAGGCTCGTTCGCGGGCCTGCCCGGATCGATCAGCGAGATCAAGCCGGAGAGCGGAAAGCTCACCGTGCTCGTGTCGCTCTTCGAGCGTGAGACTCCGGTCGAGCTGTCGTTCGACCAGGTCACCAAGCAGTAATCAGACTTCCCGGGCTTCGGCCACGGGGGAACCGCGATCCGGAAATGCCGGATGCGCGGGAGAACGGATGCCACCGGCATCCGCTCGAGGAAAGGAAAGAGAATGGCACCCAAGAAGAAGGTGACCGGCCTGATCAAGCTTCAGATCAAGGCTGGCGCCGCCAACCCGGCACCGCCGATCGGGCCCGCGCTCGGTCAGCACGGCGTGAACATCATGGAGTTCTGCAAGGCGTACAACGCCGCGACCGAGTCGCAGCGCGGCAACGTCATCCCCGTCGAGATCACCGTCTACGAGGACCGCAGCTTCACGTTCATCCTGAAGACCCCGCCGGCTGCAGAGCTGATCAAGAAGGCCGCCGGTGTGGCCAAGGGTTCACCCACGCCCCACACCACCAAGGTCGCCAAGCTCACCAAGGATCAGGTCCGCGAGATCGCCGAGGCCAAGATGCCTGACCTGAACGCGAACAACATCGAGGCTGCCTCGCTGATCATCGCCGGCACCGCCCGTTCCATGGGCATCACGGTTGAGGGCTGAGGGAGATAACGATCATGTCTAAGTCCAAGGTTTACGAAGCAGCAGCGGCCAAGATCGACCGCTCCACGTTCTACAGCGCCACCGAGGCGGTGCACCTGGCGAAGGAGACCGGCTCGAAGAAGTTCGACTCCACCGTCGAGGTTGCGCTCAAGCTCGCTGTCGACCCGCGCAAGGCGGACCAGATGGTCCGTGGCACGGTCATCCTGCCCCACGGCACGGGCAAGACTGCCCGCGTCATCGTGTTCGCGACGGGCCCGGCGGCTGAGGCTGCCATCGCCGCGGGTGCGGATGAGGTCGGCGGCGCCGAGCTCATCGAGCGTGTCGCCGGCGGCTGGGTCGACTTCGACGCCGCCGTCTCGACGCCCGAGCTCATGGGCCAGGTCGGTCGCCTCGGCAAGGTCCTGGGTCCCCGCAACCTCATGCCGAACCCCAAGACCGGCACCGTGACTCCGAACCCGGCCAAGGCCGTCGAGGACATCAAGGGTGGAAAGATCGCCTTCCGTGTCGACAAGCACGCCAACGTGCACTTCGTCGTCGGCAAGGTCTCGTTCACGGCCGAGCAGCTCGAAGAGAACTTCAGCGCGGCGATCGAGGAGATCATCCGTCTGAAGCCCTCCAGCGCCAAGGGTCGCTACATCCAGAAGGGTGCTGTGTCGACCACGTTCGGCCCCGGCATCCCGTTGGACGTCAACACCTTCGCCTGATCCCGCGATCAGTCGACATGGAAGGGCCTCACCTCTCAGGTGGGGCCCTTCTGCGTGTCACCCGTCGCGGCGGACCTCGAAGCCGTGCCCGTGCAGCGGAGAGCGGTCGGTGGTGGTGACTCCGCTCACGTGGCCTCCACGAGGCCCGTGGGCCGCCCACGCGAGGACGGCATCCACCTGATCCGGAGCGCCCTCGACTTCGGCCTCGACGCGACCGTCGCGGAGATTGCGGACCCAGCCGGTTGCGCCCGCCTCCGTCGCCACGCGTTGCAGGGTGTACCGGAAACCGACGCCTTGCACCACGCCGTCGATGAGCAGATGAACGCGCTTCATGCCTTCATCTTGCCGGGTCGACGTGTCACTGCGGCAGGACGAGGCTCACCGCGATCGCGAACATCACGACGGCGATGATCGCGTCGAGGACCCGCCACGCGCGTGGCGTGGACAGCACCCGGCTGAGGAAGCGCGCGCCGAGCGCGAGCGAGAAGAACCACACGATCGATGCCGCCACCGCGCCGATCGCGAAGGGCCAGCGCGCATCGCCATACGTGGCGGCCACCGAACCGAGCAGGAAGACCGTGTCGAGGTAGACATGCGGATTCAGCCAGGTCAACGCGAGACACGTCGCGAGGACGGGGGCAAGCCGCGAGGTGGTGACCACGTGTCGCGCGCTCTCACTTGTGTCGGCGATCGGACTGTCCGGGGCGGGGTCGATCGACAGTGCATCGCCGGAGGGACGAATCGCGCGGCGCGCGGCCAGCACGGCATATCCCGTCAAGAACACCGCACCGGCCCACCGCACCACCTCGATCACGCCCGGAGCGGCCTCGAGGATCGCTCCGAGACCGGAGACCCCGACGACGATCAGAGCGGCGTCCGAGAGGGCGCACACCGTCGCGACGGCGAGGACGTGTTCGCGCCGGATCCCCTGACGCAAGACGAAGAGATTCTGCGCGCCGATCGCGACGATGAGCGAGAGGCCGAGGCCGAAGCCGGCGAGGACGGTAGGGATCACATGTCGAACGCTACGGTTCACGGAAGATGCAGTCCAGTTCACATGTCTTCACTTGAGTAAGCTGGCCTAATGCTCCGTGTCCCGGCCGACCTCGCTCTGACGCTCGCTACGGTTCTCGACGAAGGCAGCCTGGATGCCGCCGCGCGCCGGCTCCATGTGACCCCGTCGGCGGTGAGCCAGCGGATCAAGGCGCTCGAGGAGCACGTGGGGCGCGTGCTCCTCGTTCGCGCCAAGCCGGTGCGCCCGACGGCCGCGGCGCACGCCGTGGTCCGCTACGCGCGCCAGATCGCACTCCTCGAGCATGAGGCGGTCGTGGCGCTCGGCGGTGCGGATGGGGCACTGCTCAGCATTCCGCTCGCGGTCAACGCGGATTCGCTGGCCACCTGGTTTCTGGCTCCGCTCGCGCGCGTCGCGGAGCGGCATCCGCTCGTGTTCGATCTGCATCGCGACGATCAGGACTTCACCGCGGGGCTGCTGGAGTCCGGCACCGTCATGGGCGCCGTCACGTCGCGCGCACAGCCCGTCGCCGGATGTCGGGTGAGTGCGCTCGGCACCCTTCGCTATGAGGCGGTCGCGACCCCGGAGTACTACGCCAGCTGGTTCGTGGATGGTGTCACGGCGCCCGCATTGACGCACGCGCCGCTGATCGATTTCGACCGTCGTGACGATCTTCAATCTCGGTGGCTGTCATCATGCGGCGTCGATCCGACGCATCCGCCCCGCCACCGCGTGCCGGCCTCACACGACTTCGCGACGGCCACGACGCTCGGATTCGGCTGGGCGCTCCTGCCGCGATTCCAGTCGCAGGCGCACCTGGATGCCGGTCGACTCGTCTCGCTGGGCGGGCCACCCGTGGATGTCCCGCTCTACTGGCAGCAGTGGAACCTCGCATCCGATGTCCTCGAGGCCGTCGCCGGTGAGATCATCGCCGAGGGGCGACGCGTCCTGACGCCGTGATTCAGCCTTCGCCGATCGACAGGACGACTTTTCCGCGGGTGTGGCCCTTCTCCAGCTCACGATGCGCGGCAGCCGCCTCAGCGAGGTCGAAGACGCGGTCGACGTAGACCTGGATCGCGCCGGATTCGAGCAGGCGACCGAGCGTCGCCAACACCCCACCGTCCGGTGTCACCTTGTATGACGTCGCGCGGACACCCGCCGCGGCGGCGGCCGTCGCATAGTCGGGCCAGCCGCCCGTGGGCACCAGGACGTACAGACCGCCGGGGCGGAGCACGGTGAGCGAGCGCGTGCCGGTGTCATCGTGCACGTTCCCGACCAAGTCGATGACGACGTCGACCTCGCCGACGATGTCTTCGAAGCGGGTGCTCGCATAGTCGATCACGACGTCGGCGCCGAGATCACGGAGCCACGGGAGGTTCGCCGCGGAACCAGTCGCCGTCACGTGGGCGCCGAAGTAGGCGGCGAGCTGAACGGCGAAGTGCCCCACACCACCGGACCCGGCGTGGATCAGCATCCGCTGTCCCTCGTGGGCGTGCGCGGTCTCGACCACGAGCCCCCACGCGGTGAGTGCCGCCAGAGGCACGCCCGCGGCCTCGACGTGGGAGAGTGACGCGGGCTTGCGCGCCACCGACAGAGTGGGCACGACGGCGTAGTCCGCGTAGGTTCCCCCGGTGCGGGGGAAGGCGACCATCCCGAAGACCTCCGTCCCGACCGGTAGCGGGTGGGCTTCGAACGGGGTGGCGACCACGATGCCGCTGAAGTCGAAGCCCAGCGTGCTCGGGAAACCGGTGATCGCGCCACTCACACCCGCGCCGCTGCGTGTCTTCACGTCGATCGGATTCACGCCGGCCGCCATGACCCGCACGAGCAACTCGCTGATCACGGGACGTGGGAGCGGCAGGCTCACTTCGTGCAGGACGTCAGGGTCGCCTGCGGCGTCGAACACGACGGCCCGCATCTGCTCGGGCAGCGTCGGGGCCATCAGGGACGACGGAGCATCCGTGGGGGATGTCGCGCGTAGCGGCCGGAATCTCATCCTCGCTCCTTCCGCGTGCGTGTCGACATCGGCAGCACGTGCTGTGGTGTGCACACAGTCAACCCCGTCATTGTCTCGCCGGTGTTACGCGGGTGCTACCGGGGGGAGAAGGATGCGAGCTCAGACGCGCGCGGTGAGCGCGGACGTCGGAATCCGATCCTCGATGTCATCCGGTCACTGGTAGCTACTCCGTCGGCCGGGTACCCGTCGTGAGCGCGTGCAGGAGAGCCGTGAGCCGATGGATGTCGTCGAGCTCCCATTCGGCGAGCGACTCGTGCAGGCCTCTCTCTTGGGGGCGCCGCGCCGCCTCCAGGCGTTCCAGGCCCTGGGGTGTCGCAGAAAGCAGGCTCGAGCGGCCGTCGGACGGATCCGGCGTGCGCTGGATGAGCCCGAGGGTTTCGAGCTCGCGTACGGTCCGGCTGATCTGACCCTTGTCGAGCATGAGCAGTTCTGCGAGCGCCGATGACGTGATGGACTCGCGGCGGACGATCGTCGTGAACAGCTTGTACGCTCCGGGGAGCATTCCGGGGCTGATCCGGTGGGCGGCTTCGGAGATCAGCCGTCGGAACTGACCGATCAGCTCGCCGAACTGCGACTCCAGGGCGCGCACGGCGTCGGCACGCGCCCCGGTGTCCTCAGTCATCCGACCCACGCTCCGGGGTCACCGTGCGCACCGAGCCGGTCGCCGTGAGGGTCGCCATGGCCTCGGGGACCGAGACGGTCGCGAGATCGGCCTCGCCCGCCTGCATCCGCTCGGTGGTCGTCATGGTCGTCAGCGGCTTGTTGGGCAGGAACACGATCGCGACGAGCGAGATGACGGCGAACGGCACGGCGATCAGGAAGGAGTGCGAGATGCCGTTCGCATAGACGTCCTCGAACACGACGCGCAGTGCTTCGGGCATGGCCGACACCTGGGGGAGCGTGCCGGACTGCAGCTGCTCGCCCCAGTACTGCGCGTTGTCGCCGAGCGTCGTGAGGGCGGCGGTGATGTCGTCCTTCCGGTCGGCGACGAGGTCGATGACCCGCGCCGCGAGCGCGGCGCCCATGACCGAGACACCGATCGTGCCGCCGAGGCTCCGGAAGAACGTCACTCCGGAGCTCGCGACACCGATCTCCTCCGGACGCGTCGTGTTCTGCACGACGAGAACGAGGTTCTGCATTGTCATGCCGACGCCCGCGCCGAGAAGGAACATGTACACCGAGACGAGGAAGAAGTTCGTGTCGTAGCGGATCGTCGACAGCGTCGTGGAACCGGCAATCAGCAGCACGGAGCCGACGATCAGGTACGGCTTCCACTGCCCGTACTTCGTCACGAGCGCGCCGACACCGATCGACGAGATCAGGAGCCCACCGATCATCGGGATCGTCATGAGACCGGCTTCCGTGGGTGTCGCGCCGCGGGCGAGCTGCATGTACTGGCTGAGGAACACGGAGGCCCCGAACATCGCGATGCCGGTCGCGATCGACGCGATCACCGAGAGCGTGAAGGTGCGGTTCCGGAAGAGCGTCAGCGGGATGAGCGGTTCCTTGGAGCGCAGCTCGACGACGATGAACAGCACGGCGGCCAGCAGCGCGCCGCCGACCATGAGTACCGACGACAGGCTCCACCAGTCGTTGTTGGTGAGATCGGACCAGGCGCCGGTCGTCGCCGTTCCGGCATTGGTGACCCAGATCAACAGCAGTGAGACCGCCGCCGACAGGAGGACGATGCCGACGTAGTCGATCGAGGTCTTCGCCTTGGGGCGGGCCGGCACATGCAGAGTTGCCTGAACCAGGATCAGCGCGCCGACGGCGAAGGGCAGAGCGACGAAGAAGTTCCAGCGCCATCCCCAGGCATCCGTGATGAGACCGCCCAGGAGCGGGCCACCGATCGTGGCGACAGCCATGACCGCGCCGAACAGGCCCATGTAGCGGCCACGCTCACGCGGGCTGATGATGTCGGCCATGAGGACCTGGCTGAGCGCGGCGAGGCCACCCGCGCCGATGCCCTGCACGGCGCGGAAGGCGATCATCACTTCCGCGCTCTGCGAGAATCCGGCGGCGGCCGTCGCGAGCACGAAGATCACGATCGCGATCTGGAAGAGGAGCTTGCGGTTCGTGAGATCGGCGAGCTTTCCCCAGATCGGAGTCGAGATCGCGGTTGTCAGAAGCGTCGCCGTGACGACCCAGGTGAACGCCGCCTGGTTGCCGTCGAGGTCGTGGATGATGACCGGCAGCGATGTCGAGACGACGGTGGATGCGAGCATCGACACGAACATGCCGAGGAGGAGGCCGGACAGCGCCTCGAGCACCTGGCGCTGGGTCATGCGCGGTTTCTCGAGCGCTTCGGAGGATGAAGACATGAAGATTCCCTTGACAGGAGGAGGGGTGGACATGCGCGTCGATACGCGAGAAGGTTGAGGTGGATCAACCGTTGAGATTGGTCAACCATATGCCTGTCGTTGATCCATGTCAACTATCGGCGGGAACGGAGCGCGTCAGTCGGCGAGCGCCAACGCGCGGTACGGCTCGCGCGCTCGGCGAGGCGCGGCATCCGTCGGTGCGGTGCGTGGCGGCAACGGCCGCTGGGTCGTGCGGCGGTAGAGCTCGTCGATCAGGTCCGTCGCGAGGCCCACGAGTTTGCCGATCTCGTCCTCGTCGCGGTCGATCCAGGCGCACCGGGGCTCATCGCCGACGGGGACGAACGCATCGTGCTCCTCCCACACCACGAGCGTGCGCTCGGCGCCCAAGACGTGCTGCTGCCACCAGATCTGGCGCAAGTAGGTGCGGGGGATCGACCGCCACGTCTTGTTCGTGGTCTTGATCTCGCAGAGCGTCACGCGGCCGGTCGCGTCCTGCATGATCCCATCCGGTGTCGCGAGATGACGCTTCTCCACGAGAGCGTGGAAGAGAGCGGACGACGGCTGGATGCCGTGGGTTGCCGCGACCCACGCGGCGATCTCCGGCTCGCGCCTGCGGCCGTGGTCGGTATAGGCATTGCCCGAGAATCCGGATCCGCCACCGAGCTTGGCGTCGGCGGCGCGCGCGATCGCGGCGTGGCTCGTGAGCCCGGCGACATCGGTCGCGGTGATGCCGCGCGAACGTGCCCGCATCCACGCCACGCGGTCGCGCGAGTCGGCGACGATACGCGCAGCGAGGTCCGGAGTCACGTCATCGAGGCTAACCCCGCCGCCCGCCCCCTCGCGCCGCCGACGCGCGGATGCGCCGCATCCGCGTAGCCCTGCTCGCCCACATCCGCCGAGCGCGCTGGTTGCTCTCGAGTGCGCCGGATAGGGGCGCGGATTGACCGGCGCTCTCGGCAGGAACCAGCGCACTCGCCGGGCCGACGCGCGCAGCAGGGCTTCCTCCACAACGCGCGTGGAGGACGGGTTCTCCCCAAAAAGGACGAAGCGCCTCGCGCGCGCGATCGCGCGCGGCACGCTGAGGGGATGCGCCATGTCGACGTCGCCACCGTGCGTGCTCTGCTCTCCACCCGGGACGACCTGGCACTGGACGGGTGGTCTGCGCGCGAAATCGAAAGGGCCGTCGCCGCCGGCGAACTCCGCCGCATCCGGCGTGGGTGGTACCTCGCACAGGGTGCATGGACGGACCTCTGGCCGGAGTCCCGTCATCTCGCGCACGTCGTCGCGGTCAATGACACCACGCGCGTGGCGCCCGTGTTCGCGCTCTCCTCGGCTGCCGCGATCCACCGTCTTCCCCTGTATCGCGTTCGGGTCGATCGCGTGCACACGGTCCACCCCGATCTGGCTCGACGGTCGGAGGGCGATGTGGTCCGACATCGCGCCGCTCTCCCGGAGTCCGACATCGTCGACGTGGGCGGAATCCGGTGCACCTCCGTCGCCCGCACGGTCTACGACCTCGCGCGACTCGCGAGCGCCGAGGTCGCACTCGTCTGTATGGACACGGCTCTCGGTCGCGTGGGTGGTGATCCCCGTTTCTATGACGAGGCGACGGCGTCACAATGGCAAGGAGAAATGTCCGAGCGCGTGCACGTCGCAGGGGCGGTCCGCGGAATCTGCCAGGCGAGGATGCTGCTCGACGTCGCTGATGGCCGATCGCAGCAACCGCTGGAAATCACCACCAAGCTTCAGCTGAGGCGCCTCGGCTTTCGTCAGCCGGCGCTTCAAGTACCGGTTGCGGCACCCGAGCGCGGCTCGTACTGGATGGACATCGCGATCGACGAGGCCGACGCGTTCTTCGAGTGTGACGGCGAGACGAAGTACACCGACGAAGCGATGCGGTCGGGCAAGACGCTGGAAGAGGTGCTCATCGCCGAGAAGCACCGCGAAGACTGGGTGCGCGGGACGACGGGTCGCCGGGTGCTGCGCGGCGGAACGCCCCACGCCGCGACGCCCGGCGCGCTGGCGGCCCGTCTCCGCACCTTCGGCGTCGCCCTTCCCGATCGCCGAGCGCGCCTGTTGCTCCCCACTCGCCCCCTTGTATACGGGCAATGAGCGGCGCACTCGGCAGGAACCAGCGCACTCGACGGGAGAAGGGTGGGGGAAGGAGAGGGGGAGCGGGAGGGAGAGTGCGGATTTGGGGGAGGGCGCGGTGTCGCGTAGAGTGGGGGTAAGCCAAAGACCGCTGGTCTCGGTGTGCGCGCAAGCGGATGCCGATGAAACTCTGCACCGCAGGGGCCCGCGCAGGTGTACAGACAGATTCCCGGGAAACCGGATTGAAGCTCCGTGCGCATGCGCCGGAGCTTTTTCGTTGTGAGGGTGGTCGTAGCTGTCGTCCCGCCACTGCGGGACGTCTCGTACATACAAGGAGTGACCATGGCGCAGAAGGATGCATCGGTCGCCGAGCTCACGAAGAACTTCGAGAACTCGAACGCCGTACTGCTGACCGAGTACCGCGGTCTGACGGTTGCCCAGCTCAAGCAGCTGCGTAACAGCATTCGTCAGGACGCCGACTACGCCGTGGTGAAGAACACGCTGACCAAGATCGCGGCCAACAAGGCCGGGATCTCTGCGCTGGATGACGACCTCAAGGGGCCGTCCGCCGTCGCATTCGTGCATGGTGACTTCGTCGCCACTGCGAAGGCTCTGCGTGACTTCGCCAAGGCCAACCCGCTTCTGGTGATCAAGGGCGGCGTGTTCGAGGGGAACTCCCTCACCGCCGACGAGGTCAACAAGTACGCCTCGCTCGAGAGCCGTGAGGTTCTGCTGGCGAAGGCGGCGGGCATGATGAAGGCGACGATGGGCAAGGCTGCCGCGACCATCGACGCGCTTCGCGAAAAGCTGGAGACCGCTGAGGCCGCGTAAGCGACCGGCGTTCTCATCCCCACAACCCCATCAATCTAGGAGATACATCATGGCAAAGCTCACCACTGAGGAGCTGCTCGAGCAGTTCGCGGGTCTGACCCTCGTCGAGCTCAACGACTTCGTCAAGGCGTTCGAGGACAAGTTCGAGGTCACCGCTGCTGCTCCCGTCGCCGTTGCCGGCGCCGCCGGTGCAGGCGCCGCTGAGGTCGAAGAAGAGAAGGACTCGTTCGACGTCATCCTCGAGGCTGCCGGCGACAAGAAGATCCAGGTCATCAAGACCGTCCGCGAGCTCACCTCGCTCGGTCTCGGCGAGGCCAAGGCTGTCGTCGACGGTGCTCCCAAGGCCGTCCTCGAAGGCGCCAACAAGGAAGCCGCCGAGAAGGCCAAGGCCGCTCTCGAAGAGGCCGGCGCTACGGTCACCCTGAAGTAATTTCGCTTCTGCGAACATCTGAAGGCCCCCGGTTCGCCGGGGGCCTTCGTCGTGTCAGACGCTCGGCGAGGCTGTCGAGGTGCGCACGATCATGCGCGCATGCATGAGCTCGCGTGTCCGCGGACGCGCCGGATCGGCGATCTCGGCGAGGAGGAGCTCGACCGCAGCCGCGCCCTGTTCGCGCGGAATTTGCTGAAGAGTCGTCAGCGAGAACATCTCCGCGAACTCGTGATCGTCGATCCCGACGATGCTGAGCGCCGATGGCACGGCGATTCCGAGACGTCGCGCCGCGATGATCGCGCCGATCGCGACCTCATCGCAGACCGCGACGATGCCCGTCGGTCGTCCTCTCGTGTCGCCGAGAAGATCTGCCGCGACGGCGTAGCCGCCTGGCAGGGTCACGTCCGACGCGATGTGCCGTTCGAACTCTGCCAGCCCCGCTTCCTCCATCGAGCGGCGGTACCCGGCGAGTCGCTGCTGGTCGACGTGGGCCCATTGCGTTCCGCCGCGGTCGCCGCCGCCGAGGAATGCGATGTCGGTGTGACCCAGAGTGATCAGATGCTGCGTTGCGCGGCGCGCGGCCGAATCATCGTCGACGGCGACGATGCTCGCCTGGTCGCCCGCGCCGACGACGCTGACGATCGGCCGTCCGATCTGGGTGAGCTGATCGAGCTCGTGGTCGGCCGGATCGAGTCCCACGGCGATCAGGCCGTCGAATCGCTTCCTGGCGAGGAAGTCTCCGAAGATGCGGGCACGCCCTGTCGTGCCCGGCTTTGCGTCGTACAGGGTGAGATCGAGGCCGTGCGTCAGGAGCGTCTGCTGGATGCCCTCGAGCACCTCGGCGAAGAACCACCGATTGACGTACGGCATCACGACGCCGATGTTCTGAGTGCGACCTGTTGCCAACCCCACGGCTCCTGCGGAGGGAACGTATCCCAGTGCCTCGGCTGCCGCGCGGACGCGCACACGGGTGTCCTCCGACACGTACCCACTGCCACTGAGCGCCCGCGAGGCGGTCGCCTTCGAGACGCCCGCTCGCGCAGCGACATCCGCGATACCGGCCATGCGGCTCCTCCTCGAGTCGTATTCGTCGGTCAGGTCCCCTAAGTATGGAACCGGTTGTGCATATCATTCACCCCGACGGGCGGCGATGGTTCCGGTCGTTATCCGCTTGTAACAGTTCGCGCCTTGTGTCGTGGGAGCGTGTCCAATAGTTTGGGCTGGAATCGGTTCCCTAGCGGGAGCCTTGTGCATCAGGAATCACCGGAGCACTCAACGAGGAGGAATCACATGGGGATGTCACGTCTCGCTGGATTGCGCCTCTGGCTGTCATCGGAGTCGCGACGTTCGCGCTTGCGGGCTGCGCGGAAGGGGGCGACAGCGGAAGTGGGGGAGAGTCTTCCTCCGGTGGCGGAACGGTCCGCGTCTCCGGTGGCATCACCGGAACCGAGGCCGATGCGCTCCAGAAGGTGTTCGACGACTGGAGCGCCGAGAGCGGTGTGAAGGTCGCCTACACCGGCGACAAGGGCTTCGAAGGCAACATCGTCACCAAGGTGAGCGGTGGAGACGCGCCTGACATCGCGATCGTGCCGCAGCCCGGCCTGTTGCGCACCCTCGTGGAGACCGGCGAGGCCCAGGCGGCACCGGATGCCGTCTCGGCGAACGTCGACGCGAACTGGTCGCCGGACTGGAAGCAGTACGGCACGTTCGACGACGTCTTCTATGCCGCTCCGATGCTCGCCAACATCAAGGGGTACGTCTGGTACTCGCCGGCTGACTTCGCCGAGTGGGGTGTCGAAGTGCCGAAGACGTGGGATGAGATGATCACGCTCACCGACACGATCCGCGCGGCGACCGGCGAATCGCCGTGGTGTGCCGGATTCGAGTCGGGCACGGCATCCGGTTGGCCCGGTACCGACTGGGTCGAGGACCTCGTCCTGCGCCAGTCCGGCGCAGACGTCTACGACCAGTGGGTCGCCGGTGATGTGAAGTTCACCGACCCCGAGATCGCCGACGCGTTCACCGCGGTCGGTGACATCCTCCTGAACCCGGAGTACGTCAACGCGGGCTACGGCGATGTCGCCAGCATCAACTCGACCGCGTTCGGCGATGTCGCCACCAACGTCGCCAACGGCACGTGTGCGATGACCCACCAGGCGTCGTTCCTTTCGGCCAACCTGCTCGAGACCACCAACGCGGCGGGCGAGCCCACGACCGTGGCACCCGACGGAGACGTCTACGCGTTCGTCATGCCCGGCTATGAAGAGGGTTCGGCCACGATCGAGGTCGGTGGCGAGTTCGTCGTCGCGTTCTCCGACTCGACCGACACCGAGAAGGTGCTCGAGTTCATGTCGACGCCCGAGTTCGCCGATGCTCGGGTGAGCGAAGGCGGCTCGATCTCGGCCAACCTCAACGCCGACCCGAGCCTGGCCTCCAGCCAGTTCCTCACCGAGGCGATGGAGCTGCTGCAGAACCCCAACACGACCGTCCGTTTCGACGCGAGTGACCTCATGCCGGCCACGGTCGGATCGGGCTCGTTCTGGAAGGGAATGGTCGACTGGATCGACGGCAAGGACCAGGCAACGGTCCTGAGTGACATCCAGGCAGGCTACGAGAACTGACGTCGAGAGGGATGCCGGGTATCGCCCGGCATCCCTCTTCTTCTCTCGTTTGTAGTACCCCGCGTTCGCCGTAGCACCCGGAGGCTTTCATGACCGACACCCGCACCACGTCCGCGCCACCGGCAACGGCGGCACCCCCACCACTCGCGCCGCGCAAGCACTTCTCATCCGCCAAGACCCGGCTCGTGGTCATCGCCGGCTTCGCCGTCGCTTTCGCGCTGGTGGTCCTGCTGTTCCTGAGCCCCGCCGCCGAAGATCCGCGACCGACGTCGCTGGGCGTCTCGTTGCGCAGTTTCTTCGTCTGGCTGGGCAACCTCAATCCGCTGGTCCAGATCCCGATCGTGCTCATCGCCTTCGGCCTCGTGGTGGCGCTCATCCTCTTGCTCATCGAGTACGCGCCGCGCGCGGGCACGGGCTACTTCTGGTTGCGACTGGCCGCGTGCTTCGTCATCCCCGTGGTGGCGTTCATGCTGCTGCGTCCGTATCAGAACGCCCTGATCTACGTCATCGGAATCGCGATCGTGTTGGGCGCGATCCTGTTCTGGGCCGACTCGCGATCGGGCAAGGGCGCGGGATATCTGTTCCAGCTCATCGTCTTCGCCGCTCCGGCCGCCATTCTGCTGATCGTCGGTCTGATCTACCCGGCCATCTCGACGATCGTGCAGTCCTTCTTCGACAAGACCGGCGACAACTTCGTCGGCTTCGAGAACTACATCTGGACCTTCACCAACCCACAGGGTTTCTGGTCGGTCATCAACACGATCATCTGGGTCCTCATCGCACCGGCGGTGGCGACGATCATCGGTCTGGCCTACGCCGTCTTCATCGACAAGGCGCGCGGCGAGAAGTTCCTGAAGATCCTGATCTTCATGCCGTTCGCGATCTCATTCGTCGGTGCCGGCATCATCTGGAAGTTCGTCTACGACTACCGGCAGGGCAATCAGATCGGCATCCTGAACGCGATCGTCACGGCGTTCGGCGGCGATCCGGTGTCGTGGCTCGCCGTCGAACCGCTGTTCAACAGTCTGTTGCTCATGGTCGTCTTCATCTGGAGTCAGACCGGCCTGGCGATGGTGATCCTCTCGGCTGCCATCAAGGCGGTCCCCGCCGAGCAGAACGAGGCGGCGGCGCTCGACGGTGCGAACGCGTGGGAGAGGTTCCGCAATGTGACGGTCCCCGGCATCCGTTCGGCGATCGTCGTGGTCGTCACCACGATCGCGATCGGCGCCCTGAAGATCTACGACATCGTCGCCGTGATGACCGGCGGCCGATCGAACACCACGGTGCTCGCCTTCGAGATGGTTAACCAGCAGCAGCGTTTCCAGAGCTTTGGACACTCGGCGGCCTTGGCCGTCGTGCTGTTCCTCTTCGTCACCCCGCTCATCGTGTTCAACATCATCCAGATCCGGAAGCAGAGGGAGATCCGATGAGTACCGGAGTCGACATCATCGAGCCCCTTCCCGACAAGCGCCTCGCGCGGGAAGTCGCGCGCGAGACGCGCCGCCACGAAAAGACCGCGCAGAAGCGGCTCACGTCGAGGGGCGCGACGATCGCTGCCGTCGCGATCGCCTTCTTCTGGACCATTCCCACCTTTGGGCTCTTCGTCACGTCGTTCCGCCCCGGCGCCGACGCGCAGAGCACCGGGTGGTGGACGGTGTTCGTCGACCCGTCGTTCACGCTGACCAACTACGACCAGGCGCTGACCTTCGGCAACACGACGCTGACGCTGGCGCAGTCCTTCGTCAATTCGCTCGCGATTACGATTCCCGTCGTGTTCTTCGCGCTGGCGGTCGCCTCGCTCCTGGCATATGCGTTCGCGTGGATCGACTTCAAGGGCAAAAACATCGCGTTCATCTCGGTGTTCGCCCTGCAGATCCTGCCGTTGCAGATGGCACTCGTGCCGCTGCTGACTCTGTTCTCGCGCGGTCTCACGATCAACGGGGTGCCGGTGTTCCCGGGCCTCGAACTGCGTGACGTGGACCACAGCTTCGCGACGGTGTGGATCGCGCACACGATCTTCGCGCTTCCTCTGGCGGTCTTCCTGCTGCACAACTTCATCTCGGAGATCCCGAGCGAAGTGATCGAAGCGGCGCGCGTGGACGGGGCCGGTCACGGTCAGATCTTCTTCCGGATGATCCTTCCGCTCGCCGCGCCTGCGCTTGCCTCTTTCGCCGTGCTGGAGTTCATCTGGGTGTGGAACGACCTGCTGGTCGCGACGATCTTCGCACCGTCGTCGTCGTTGCCGCTCACTCAGACGCTCAACTCGCTCTCGGGCACGTGGGGCAACCAGTGGTACCTGCAGGCGGCGGGAACGTTCATCTCCATCGTGGTTCCGCTGTTGGTGTTCTTCTTGCTCCAGCGGTTCTTCGTCCGCGGCCTGCTCGCGGGCGCCACGAAGGGCTGAGCGCGACAGCAACGCAGGGCGGTGCGACACTGTGCGCACCGCCCTTCGGCGTGTGCCGACGCGGTCATCGCGGCCGGTCCTGCGCGCCGGAAGCTGATCAGGCGCCGCAGGCGAGTCCGCGCTGGAGCGTGGCCATGAGGTCTATTTCGGCGGACTGCGTCGCGATGACGCCTTCGGCGACCTGGAGTGCGCGCGGTTCGCTCCCGAGCTGAACGAGCGCGTGCGCCATCGGCAGCGCGCCCTCGTGGTGGCGGGTCATGAGGGCGAGGAACATGCAGTCCGCCTCCGTTCCCGTCGCCGCGCGCAGGGCGCTCAGCTCCTCGGTCGTCGCCATCCCCATCTCTGTCAGCAGGTCTTGTTCGGACGCCGCCGCATCGCCGTGTGCATGAGACGAGCCGGCCATCCACGACATCAGCGGGGCGCCCGCTTGCGGCAGATTCCACTTCACGAGCCAGTCGTAGAACTCGCCCTTCTGCCCCGACTGCGTCGTCGCGATGTCATAGGCGAGCACGCGGATGTCCGGATTGTCGGTTGAGCGATAGATGTCCATCGCCATCTCGATGGCTTGTCCGTGGTGCACCTGCATGTCGCGGGCGAAGCCGACCTCGGGCGAATCGCTGCCCGGCGCGCTCGCGGTGGCGCCGAACGTGGAGAAGCGGCCGATCGCGAACGCGAGGCCGGCGATCGCCAGTGCGACCAGGAGCACCGCCCACCACGGTGGGAGGGTGCGGGGTGCCGAGGCGTCGGTCACGACTGCTTGCCGGGCCCGTCGATCGCGCCGCTGCAGATGGCCGTCGGTTCGGGGACATTCTGGTTGCGCCAGAACTCCTCGAAGAAGGTCGGGATGCGGGCATCCGTCGCGCTGTCGAGCTGCAGCTGGGCATTCCAGGCGCTCAGCACGATCGGTGCGGGCAGCCCGTCGTACGGCGAGAGGAGGACGTAGGTCGATGGGAGCTGCGCCTTCAACGCGTCAAGGTCCTCCGCCGACACGGCGTCGGCGTCGTACGTGACCCAGATCGCGCCGTGCTCGAGGGAGTGGACGGCGTTCTCGTTCACCTGCGGCTGGTCGTAGATACCGCAATTGAGCCAATACTGGTTGTGCGCTCCGCCGGCAGGAGGCGTCTGCGGGTAGTCGACCGTGCCCTCGACGTGCTGCGTCTCGTTCGAGAACGTCTCGACGCCCTCGATCTGTGCGCCGTCGCCGCCCGCGGAGTAGCTGGGTGCAGCCTTCGGGCCGAAGACCAGCGATGCGACGATCAAGCCGACGACGACGAGCCCGGCCGTGCCGCCCACAATCCACCACATGAGTCCGGTTCGGCGGCGTCGCGCGACCTGGCGCTGGTACTCCGCCAGTTTCTCGCGCTTCTGAAGGTCGCGTTGCTGCTTGACGGTGAGTTCGATTTTCGCCTGGGTCGCTGGATTTCCGCTCTGGCGCTTGTTCGAGGAAGTCGGGGTCATGGGGGTGATCTCGGCCTTGTCTTCGCCGGATCGAGCGTCCGGACGGGATCAATCCTATTCGCCGGAATGAGTCGGAGGGCTGGGAAGTGGCTAAGATTGACGAGCCTTCGAATCGTTTCGAGACGATCATCCCGTTGCCGCGCCGCACGTCTCTGCCGCGCGACGTCCCCGCTTTTCCGCTTCTTTCCCGTCTGGACACCGTGCTCGACACTGCTTCAATCCCCACCCCGAACGACCCCCACCGTCCGGGGTCGCCGACCGGTGCGATCCGCACGATCGGCGCCAATCCGGCCACCGCGCCCATCATGCTGCACCCCGGCGACGCGATCTCGACCCCGCGACGGGTCGTCTACATCATCCTGCTCGGCGCGCTCACGGCCCTCGGGCCGTTCACGATCGACCTGTACCTCCCCGCGTTCCCGGTGCTCCAGGAAGACTTCCGCACGAGCGCTGCGGCGATCCAGTTGACCCTCACCGGCACGATGATCGGCTTCGCCCTCGGACAGCTCATCGTCGGTCCGCTGAGCGACAAGGTCGGCCGGCGTCTCCCGCTGCTTCTGGTGACGGCGCTGCACGTGCTGGCGAGCATCGCCGCGGCACTCGCGCCGAGCCTCGAACTGTTGAGCGTCGCGCGCGTCGCGATGGGCATGGGGGCCGCCGCGGGTGGTGTCGTGGCGATGGCGATCGTCCGCGATCTGTTCGGCGGACGGCGCTTGGTCGTCATGTTGAGCCGTCTTGCGCTCGTGTCGGGTGTCGCGCCGGTTGTCGCCCCGCTGATCGGATCGGCGCTGTTGTCGGTGATGTCCTGGCGCGGGATCTTCGTCGTCTTGGCGATCTACGGCGCCGTCATGCTGGTCTCCGCGATCGCTCTCGTGCCCGAGACCCTGCCCCGCGCACGCCGCCAGGACCGGGGCGCGGACACCGTGCTCCAGCGATACAAGAGTGTGTTCAGTGACCGCGTGTTCGTCGGCGTCCTGATCATCGGCGGGATGACCTTCAGTGGGCTCTTCTCCTACCTGTCGGCATCGTCCTTCCTCTTCCAAGAGACCTACGCGTTCGACGCACAGCAGTACGGGTTGCTGTTCGCGGTCAACTCCATCGGACTCGTCATCGGTGTCCAGACGGCGTCGCGTCTGGCCGCCCGATTCGGGCCGCAGTGGGTGCTGGCCTTCTCGACCGCGACGCTCTTGGTCGCGGCGACGGCGATCATCATCACCGACCAGATGGGCCTCGGCCTCTGGGGCACGATCGTGCCGCTGTTCGTCTTCATGACCGCGTGCGGCTTCACGTTCCCCTGCACGCAGGTGCTCGCGCTCGACCGGCACGGTAAGGCGGCCGGGACGGCCGCATCCATCCTCGGCGCCTGCAACTTCGGGATCGCCGGGCTGATCTCGCCGATCGTCGGGTGGCTCGCGAAGGATGCCGGGATCACCGCGACCACGATGGCCTCGGTCATGGTCGGATGCTCGGTGATCGGCCTGCTCTCGCTGTGGCTGATCGTGCGCCCACGGACAGTCGAGCGCCTCGCACCGTGAGCCTTCGTGCACAATGGGGCGATGACTGAGCAACGACCCGCCGAGCGGATCACCGATCTCGAGATCACGTTCCGACTGCAGTGGCTCGTGATCGGACTCGCGCTGATCTTCGCGACCGTGGTCCTCGGCGTACTCGTGGCGTTCGACGTCGAGCTCGTCGACCTGGATGCCTGGTGGAACAGCTACGTGGCGGCGTTCGCTCCGGCCTTCCTCGGGATGTCGATGGCGCTCAACGTCATCGGCGGCGGATGGGTGGCCGCCCTTGCGATTCCTCTGGGACTCGCCCTCGTGCTGGTGATCGCGCGCCGTCCGTGGTCGGCGGTGTACTTCCTGGCGGCGTCGCTCGCGAGCGCGCTGCTCGTGCAGATCTTCAAGGTCGTCTTCGGGCGTGTGCGTCCGGAAGACATCCTGGTGCTCTCCGACCAGGGCTCCTTCCCCTCGGGACACACCGCGAACGCCGCGACGATCGCCGCCGTTGCGGTGGTGCTGTTTCCGCGGGTGTGGGTGCTCCTCGTCGGTGCAGCGTGGGTGCTGCTGATGGCGCTGGGGCGCACGATCGTGCACGCGCACTGGATGACCGACACGATCGGCGGCACGCTGGTCGGGATCGGCGCGGCCCTCGTCATTGCCGCCGTCTTCGCGGCCAGAATTCTCCGCGAACGCGAACCCTCCGCTCACTAGGCTGAGCGGCATGAGCACGCCCGATGCTGCCGCCGCTGAACTCCACCGTCTGCAAGCCGAAGCGGATGCCGCTGAAGCCGCGCTGAAACTCGCCCAGGCGAAGGCGGCGCTCGCCGCCGCACAGGCCGATGCCGCGCGTGCCGCGGCCGCCCCGGCATCTGCGCCGGTTGCTGAGGAGATGTCGGATGCTGAGGAGCGGCAACCCGCATCCACTCCTCAGAACGCCACAACTCCTCAGGAACCGACGGCGGAGACCCCCTCCGGGCCGCTCGACGCCGATGAGATCGCGGCGGTCGTGAAGGGCTACACGTTCGAGGCGGCGACGCTCGATGTCGGTGCGCTCATGAACACCGACCCGGTGCCGAGTGCGCAGATCCGCATTCCGCTCGCGATGATGAACCGGCACGGACTCGTCGCCGGCGCGACCGGCACGGGAAAGACTCGGACGCTGCAGGGGCTTGCGGAGCAACTCGCGGCCAAGGGGGTGCCCGTGTTCGCCGCCGACATCAAGGGAGACCTCTCCGGCGTCGCGACGCCGGGTGTCGACAGTGAGAAGCTGCGCGCCCGCACGGAGGCGATCGGGCAAGAGTGGACACCGACGGCATCCGTCACGGAGTACTTCGCGCTCGGCGGCATCGGTAAGGGCGTACCCGTGCGGGCCACCGTCTCCGGGTTCGGGCCGCTGCTGCTCAGCAAGGTCCTGGGGCTCAACGAGACCCAGCAGTCGAGCCTCGGGCTCGTGTTCCATTACGCCGACGCGCACGGGCTGGCGCTCGTCGACTTGTCGGATCTGCGCGCCGTCCTCAGCTGGCTCACGAGCGACGAGGGCAAACCGGAACTCAAAGAGCTCGGCGGCCTGTCGGCTGCGACAGCGGGCGTCATCCTCCGCGAGCTGATCACGTTCGCCGATGATGGAGCCGATGTCTTCTTCGGTGAGCCGGAGTTCGACGTGCGTGACTTCCTGCGCACCGCGGCCGATGGGCGAGGGGTCATCTCGTTGCTCGAGGTGCCGGGCGTCGTCGACAAGCCGGCACTCTTCTCGACGTTCCTGATGTACTTGCTCGCCGAGCTCTTCGAGATCCTCCCGGAGGTCGGCGATCCGGACACGCCCAAGCTGGTGTTCTTCTTCGATGAGGCCCACTTGCTGTTCCGGGACGCGTCGAAGGACTTCCTCGCGGCGATCACCCAGACGGTGCGACTGATCCGTTCGAAAGGCGTCGGTGTCTTCTTCGTCACCCAGACGCCGAAGGACGTGCCCTCGGACGTGCTGGCGCAATTGGGATCGCGCATCCAGCACGCTCTGCGTGCGTTCACTCCGGATGACGCCAAGGCGCTACGGGCAACCGTCGGCACGTATCCGAAAAGCGGTTACGACCTCGAGCGGGTGCTGCAGGAACTCGGCACGGGTGAGGCGATCGTCACCGTGATGAGCGAGAAGGGCGCACCGACTCCGGTGGCCTGGACCCGATTGCGCGCGCCCGAAGGGCTGATGTCACCGACCCCCGATCCCGACATCGAACGCGCGGTGCACGCGTCTCCCCTCCTCGCGAAGTACGGGACGGCGATCGACCGGGAATCGGCGCGGGAGATCCTCACCGCGAAGATGAACGCCGCGGCGCAGGCGGAGGTCGCCGCCGAAGCCGCCGCGCAGGCCGAGAAGGACCGGATCGCCGCGGCCAAGGAGCAGGCGGCAGCCGAGAAGGAACTCGCCCGACAGGAAGCGGCGATCGCGAAGGCCGACGCCGCGGCCGAGAAAGAACGCCAGCGCGAGTATGACCGGCTGATGAAATCCACCGGAGTGACGAAGACCCGGACAAGCCGGGCCGCGAGCTCGAAGAGTCCGCTCGAAGAGGTGCTGGGCTCCAAGACCACCCAGACGATCCTGAACGGCGTCATCCGCGGGATCTTCGGCACCGGTCGGCGCTGACGCGCTTTCGCACGCGCGGTGACGGCGGCGCAAGGGGATGGGCGCAGAGCTCGCACGCGCGTACCGTCAGACGCATGACCCCATTGCCATATCCCTCCGGGCGCGAAGAGCCACTCCGCGCGGTGCCGCGCACCGACGGATCGGAGCCGCGGGCGCTCGTTCTCGGGGCCACGGGCTATCTCGGCGGCCGGCTCGTGCCGCGCCTGCTCGCCGGCGGATACCGGGTTCGCGTCCTCGCTCGCGACCCCGCCCGGCTCGCGGCGTTCGCCTGGAGCGGGCAGGTCGAGGTCGTCGCCGGCTCTGCCACCGACGCCGCGGTGATGGCTGAGGCGACGGCAGATGTCGACGTGCTCTATTACCTCATTCACTCGATGGGCCAGGGGGGTGGCTTCGAGCAGACCGACCTCGATGCCGCCCGGACCGTCGCGTCGGCGGCGTCGGCGGCATCCGTCCGGCGGATCGTCTACCTCGGGGGGCTTCATCCGAACGGCGTCGACCTGAGCCCGCACCTGCGTTCGCGTGTCGCGGTCGGCGACATCCTGCTCGGCAGCGGCGTGCCCACGCTCGTGTTGCAGGCGGGCGTCGTCATCGGGTCGGGATCGGCCTCGTTCGAGATGATCCGCCACCTCACCGATGTGCTGCCGTACATGCCCGCGCCGCGCTGGGTGCGCAACTTCATCCAGCCGATCGCCGTCCGCGACGTGCTCTACTACCTCCTCGCCGCGGCACGCGTGCGCGCCGACGTCACCCGCGCGGTCGACATCGGCGGTCCCGACGTGCTGCGCTACGGCCAGATGATGAACGGATACGCTGTCGAGGCGGGGCTGCCTCAGCGGGCGATCGCGCCGCTGCCGGTGCTCACGCCGGGACTCGCATCGCACTGGGTGAATCTCGTCACGCCGGTGCCGCGCTCCATTGCCCGGCCGCTCATCGCCTCACTCGTGCACGAATGCGTCATGGACGACCACGACATCGACAGCCTGATTCCGCCGCCCGAGGATGGTTTGACCCCGTACCGTCGCGCCGTCGCGCTGGCGCTGGGCCGCGTCGAAGCCGACACCGTCGAGACGAGTTGGCAGGATGCCGAAGTCATGGGCCTGCCGTCGGATCCGCTGCCGAGTGACCCGGATTGGGCCGGCCGCACGGTGTACACCGATCTCCAGGCCGTGCACACGACGGCATCGCCGGAGCGATTGTGGGCGGTGATCGCGGGGATCGGCGGTGAGAACGGCTGGTACTCCGCGCCGCTGCTCTGGGCGGTCCGCGGGTGGATGGACCGTCTGGTCGGGGGAGTCGGTCTCGCCCGAGGGCGACGGAGCCGGACCGCGGTCGCGGTGGGTGACGTGATCGACTTCTGGCGGGTGGAGGTCGTCGAACCCGGGCGCCTCCTGCGCCTGCGGGCGGAGATGAAGGTCCCCGGGTTGGCGTGGCTCGACCTCGAGTGCGAACCGGACGGCGAGGGGGCGCGATACCGCCAGCGTGCCGTGTTCTTCCCCGCGGGGCTGGCCGGCCGGTTGTATTGGCTGGCGGTGCTCCCGTTCCACGGATTCATCTTCCGGGGGATGGCCGAACGCATCACGGCAACAGCCGAGGCCGACGCCGCCGAGGCGGCGGGCGGCTCGTAGACTCCCCGGATGACCCACATTCGCCCGTTCCGTTCCGGTGACGAGCCGGCGCTCGCCGACATCTGCCTCAAGACGGCGGATGCCGGGACCGACGCGACCGGGATCTTCACGGACGATGATCTTTGGGCCGAAGTGTTCGTGCTGCCGTATGCGGCGCGGCATCCTGATCTCGCATTCGTCGTCGAGACCGACGACGAACGTGTCGCCGGGTACATCGTCGGAACGGATGACACGCGGGCGTTCGAAGACTGGTTCGCCACGCAGTGGTGGCCGCAGTGGGCCGCGCGGTGGCCACGGCCCGGGGAGGGGGAGGCGACCCGGCAGGGCGGGACGCTCATCTACGCCTACGGGCGGCGTGCCGGGGCGGAGCCTTACGGCGACACGTACCCCGCGCACCTGCACATCGATCTGCTTCCCGAGCTGCAAGGGCAAGGGTGGGGGCGACGCCTGATCGACACCCTGTCGGAGGCCCTGCGCGCGCGGGGAGTCACCGGGCTGCACCTGGCCACGGGGACGGAGAACACCGGTGCGATCGCGTTCTACACGCGCATCGGGTTTGCGCCGCTGGCGTCCCACCCGGGCGTGCAGGCGTTCGGGCGGACACTGTGATTCAGGCGACCACGTAGCCCGACTCGAGTCGCACGACCCGATCGATCAGTCGTGCCGGCACGGTGACGTGGGAGATCAGGATGACAGCCTGGTCCGCGCCGACGGCGGAGAGCAGGTCGGTCAAAAGAGCATCGGATGCTGCCGGGTCCACTCCTGCGGTCGGCTCGTCGAGGACGAGCATCGGGAAGCCGTGCAGCAGCGCGCGCGCGAGCGCGATGCGCTGGGCCTGCCCGCCCGACACCAGCGCGCCGCGCTCGCCGACGCGCGCGTCGAGGCCGCCGCGTTCGCGTAACCAGGGCCCGAGACCGACGCGCGCGAGGACGTCCTCGAGGTCGGCGTCGGTCGCGTCGTCGCGCGCGAAGAGGAGGTTCTGGCGAATGTCCTCGTCGAACAGCATCGGACGCTGCTCACACAAGCCCACGGTGCGGCGGACATCGTCGGCGGCGAGTGTCTGCACGTCGACGCCGCCGATCGTGTACGAACCGGAGACGTCGAGGAACCGCACGAGGACATGCGCGAGGGTGCTCTTGCCGGCGCCGCTCGAGCCGACGACGAGCAGACGCTCGCCCGGGGCAACGTCGAGATCGATGTCGTGGAGGGCGGGGGATGCCGCACCGGGCCACGTGGCTGCCACGCCGCGCAGGCGGAGCCCCGCACCGAGGGCAGGCCCGGTCCCCGTCGGTATGCCCTGCTCGCGCACGAGCCCGGCGGGGACGACGTCGGGCGTGGCGGCGGCGATACGCGTGGCGGCCGACCGCACCTGACGCCACGAGGATGCCGCCAGCGGGACGGACGTGAAGACCTCGAACACCGCCATCGGAATCAGCACCGCAACCGCGAATGCCGGACCCGTGAGTCCGCCCGACGTCACGGCCGGTGTCGAGACGAGCACCGCGAGGACCGATGCGATCCCCGCCAGCAGTGACACCAGTGCGGTGGCACCGGCTTGAGCCCCGGCGCGGCGGACGACCGCCCGTCGCACATCGGCATCCGCGGCGGCGATCCGGGCGCGACTGGACTCTTCGGCCCCGCAGGCCACGAGCACGTCGAAACTGCCGAGGTGATCGAGCACGGCGTCGGCGAGACGCCCGCGCAGCGGGGCGATGGAGCGCTCCGCGCGGCCGCCCGCGACCCAGCCCCATCCCGCCGCGACGACCCCCGCGACGATCAGACAGCCCAGCAGTGTCAGGCCTGCCGGCGGGTGGATGATCGCGACCAGAATGACAGCGCCCAGCGCGACCGCCGCCGAACCGATCAGCGGTTGCACCACACGCAGCGGGAGATTCTGCAGCTCGTCGACGTCGTCGACGAGCGATCCGAGGATCGATCCGCGGCTGGTGCGGGTGAGCCCGTCCGGGGCGAGCGGGATCAGACGCCGCACAAGATCGGTGCGGGTCGCGGCGAGTTGGCGGAGCGCCGCATCGTGGCCCGCCAGCCGCTCGAGGTAGCGGAAGACTGCGCGACTGAGTGCGAACGCCCGGACCCCGACCACGGCCATCGAGATGTACAGCACGAGCGGCTGTTCGGATGCGCGGACGATCAGCCATGCGCTCACCGCGAGGAGCGCGACGGCCGACGCCTCTGACAGGAACCCGGCGGCAGCTCCCGGCCAGAATCGACGCGCGGGCGGCATCGCTCCGCGAAGGACGTCAGCGGGGGTCATGTGGGCACCGCCGCCGTCTCGAGCGTCACGACGTGGTCGGCGATCGCGCGCGCCGACGTGCGGTGCGACACGAGAAGGACGATCGCGCCGGAATCGGCGATCTCCCGCACCGAGGCCCACAGTGCGGATTCGGTGCGCTCGTCGAGAGCGGCGCTCGGCTCATCGAGGGCGACGACCGTGCCCCATCCGCGCGCCCGTCGGTAGAACGCGCGGGCCACGGCCACGCGCTGTGCCTGCCCGCCGGAGATCCCCGCGCCCTGGACGCCCAACTCCTGGGCGGGATCGAGGTCGACGGCGCACGACAGAACGAGGCTCCGCGCGACCAGGTCGGCGCGGGGAGCGGGATCGCCCAGCGTGATGTTCTCGGCGATGCTCCCGGCGATCAAGCCGGGATCCTGTCCCGCCCAGGCGAGCCACGTGGACGCCGGGTGAGTGGAGGCATCCGCGGTGCCGAGCGTGATGGTGCCGTCGAACACGGCGGCACCACGGAGCGCGGCCAGCAGGCTCGATTTTCCCGCGCCGCTGGGTCCTTCGATCAGGGTGACGGTGCCCGGCGCCGCGCGGAACGACACCGGCGGCAGCGCGTGGTCGCCGCGCTGCACGCGCACCGCGCGCAGTTCCAGCGCGCCGTCGACGGGCGCGGTCGGCGCGGCGGCAGCAGCGGTCACGGGCGTTGCCGCGCGTGCGGCGTCGAGGACCGCGAACACGTCCTCGGTCGCGGCGACGCCCTCGGAGGCTGCATGGAACTGGACGCCGACCTGGCGGATCGGCAGATATGCCTCGGGGGCCAGCAACAGCACGAAGAGCCCGACGCTGAGCGCCAGCGACCCGTCGATCAGGCGGAAGCCGATCGTCACTGCCACGATCGCGACCGCGACCGACGCGAGGAACTCGAGTGCGAATCCGGATAGGAACGACACCCGCAGGACGCGCATCGTTTCGGTGCGATACGTGCCGGTGACCCGTTCGATCGAGTTCGCGGCCCGATGCTGCCTGCCGAACACGGTGAGCGTCGACAGGCCCTGGACGGTGTCGGCGAAGCGCGCGGCCAGCGTCTGCAGCGTCGCCCACTGCTTCTGTTGCACGGCGCGGGTCGCCAGGCCGATCAGGACCATGAACAGGGGGATCAGCGGGATCGTGAGCACCACGATGAGTCCGGAGATCCAGTCCTGCCACCACATCACGGCGATGAGGATCGGCGTGGCGATGATCGTCTGGACGAGCTGCGGCAGATAGCGACCGAAGTAGGCATCGAGGGCGTCGAGACCTCGGCCGGCAGTCACGGCGAGGCGCGCGGTGTTGGCGGTCCCGAGCCATCCCGCACCGAGCCGAGCGACGGCCTCGAGCAGATGCGCGCGCAACTGCAGCTCGACGCGGGCGGCTGCCCGTGCGGCGATGATTTCCCGGGCCCACAGCAGTACCGCCCGGAGCGCGGCGGTGCCTGCGAGCCAGCCGAGAAGGGCGCCGACATCGTCACCGGCAAGGACCCCCACGACCACCTGGGTCAGCACCCACGCGAATGCGACGATCACGAGCGTCTGAGCGAGGCCGATCGCGCCGATCGCGACGAAGAACAGGCGGGATGCCGAGGCGTAGCGAAGGAGGCGTGGATCGACCGGACGTCCCCGCGTCGGGGCGGCCTGCTCCTCGGATTCCGGCATCCTTCGATCCTGCCTTACGTTGCCCCGGCGGAACGTCAGTGTGCGGCGGCCGCGGCCTTCTCGATCGTCGTGCGGCTGACGCGCTTGCGGAAGATCCAATACGTCCACCCCTGGTAGAGCAGCACGAGCGGCAGGAAGACCACGGCGGCCCAGGTCATGATCGTCAGCGTGTAGTCGGTGCTGGATGCGTTCTCGATCGTCAGGTTGAACGCCGGGTCGGTCGAGGAGGGCATGACGTTCGGGAAGAGCGCGACCCACAGCGTCAGAACCGCGAAGGCCACGGTTCCCGCGCCGAAGCCGAACGCCCAGCCCTCACGGTCGCGCGTATTGGCCAGCACGGAGGCGATCAGGAGCACCGCCGCGACGGCCGCGCACAGGACGACCAGCCCGACGAGCGGAGCGCCGTTGCCGAAGGCGGCCGCGACGGTCCAGGCGAGGAAGATCGCAGCGACGACGACCGTGAGCAGTCCAGATCGCAGCGCGAGTTTCCGAGCATCCGTCCGAACCTGGCCGTCCGTCTTCAGCGCGACGAAGTACACGCCGTGCGTGAAGAACAGCAGGAGGGTCGTGAGTCCACCGAGAAGTCCGTACGGGTTCAGGAGCGTCAAGAGCGATCCGGTGAACTCATGATCGACGTCGATCGGCACACCCTGCACGATGTTGGCGACGGCCACGCCCCAGAGGAACGCCGGGACGGCCGAGCCGATCACGATCATGCGGTCGAATCCCGCCTTCCAGCGCAGACTGTCGCGCTGGTGGCGGTACTCGAAGGACACTCCGCGCAGAATCAGCGCGAGCAGGATGAGCAAGAGGGCGAGATAGAACCCACTGAACAACGTTGCATACCACTCGGGGAATGCAGCGAAGAGGCAGGCACCGGCGACGATGACCCACGTTTCGTTGAGATCCCAGACCGGCCCGATCGTGTTGATGATCTGGCGACGCGAGACGTCGTCCTTGCCGAGGAACGGGAGAGACATGCCGACACCGAAGTCGAAGCCGTCGAGGACGAAGTACCCGACGAAGAGCACTCCGACGATGAAGAACCAGACATATGCGAGATCCATCATGCGCTCCTAGTAGACCGTCGTCGGCGTGTTCTCGACCGAGGGCTGTTCGGCCTCGGGGCTCCCCGGTTCGGGCAGCGGATCGGGTCCCTTGTGAGAGGTCTTCATGATGAGACCGACTTCGACCACGGCGAGGATCGCGTAGATCGCGGTGAACGCGATGAGGGAGATGAGCACCGTCCAGCCCGGCACGCTCGGGGAGACGCCGTCCTCCGTGAGCATGAGCCCGAAGACGATCCAGGGCTGCCGGCCCATTTCTGTGAAGACCCATCCGACCAGAATGGCGACGAGCGAGGCCGGCCAAGCCCAGATCGCGAGCTTCCATGCCCAGGCCGGAACATCACGCTTCGCCTTCTTGCGGGTGAGCCAGAGACCCACGACCGCCGTCAGGGCGGCGATGCCACCGAGGCCGATCATCCAACGGAACGACCAGTACGTGACCCAGAGGATCGGTGCGAAGTTGCCGTCGACCTGATCGGCGAACTGGGGGAACAGCTCGTTCGTATACAGCAGGTTGAGGTCGTTGATCCCCTCGACGCAGCCGTCGAGCGAGTGCGTCGATAGGAACGCCAGAAGATAGGGGACGCGGATCGAGAAGAGCTCACTCGTTCCGTCGGGGGTGCCGAGCGTGAAGATCGAGAACGACGCATCCGCGCCGCAGGCGGAGTCGAACATTGCCTCCGCAGCCGCCATCTTCATCGGCTGGGTCTGCACCATGACGAGACTCAGCTGGTCGCCGGACAGGGCGACCCCCGCGAAAGCGATGATCATGCCCCAGAGGCCATAGCGAAGGGACGTGCGCATCATGTCGATGTTCTGCCCCCGGATCAGATGCCAGGCCGAGATCGAGATGATCACGCCCATCGTCATCATGAACGCCGAGAACAGGGTGTGGGGGAGGGCTGCCAGTGCCACGGGATTCGTGAGGACCGCGAAGAAGTCGTTCATCTCGGCGCGGCCGCCGTCTTGCGCCATCTGGTAGCCGACCGGGTTTTGCATGAAGGCGTTGGCGGCGAGGATGAAGTAGGCGGAGAACCACGCACCGATCGTCGCGATCCAGATGCTGGCGAGATGCAGACCCTTCGGGAGCTTGTCCCAGCCGAAGATCCAGAGGCCGATGAAGGTCGCTTCGAAGAAGAAGGCCATCAGGCCTTCGAATGCGAGCGGCGCGCCGAAGACGTCACCGACGAAGCGGGAGTAGGACGACCAGTTCATGCCGAACTGGAACTCCTGCACGATTCCCGTCACGACGCCCATGGCGAAGTTGATGAGGAAGATCTTCCCGAAGAACCGGGTGAGGTGCAGCCACTTCAGGTTTCCGGTTCGGTACCAGGCGCTCTGGAAGATCGCGACGGTCAGTGCCATGCCGAGAGTCAGCGGCACGAACAAGAAGTGGTACAGCGTCGTCAAACCGAACTGCCACCGCGCGAGCAGCAGCGGATCAAGAAAATCCATCCCACGTCCTCCCCAAGTCCGGGTCTTCCATGCAACTGAAGGTACTCAGCGTGCGCTCAGGTTCGACGAGGGCCGAGCCGTGAATAACCCGTGTCAATTGCGGCCGCCGGCGTGGAGGAGCTGCACGACGCACGCGCGAGGATCACACGATGAGCGCATTCCATCGACGGAAAGCGGTCCACCTGCTTCGTTCAGGACGCCTTGCATCAGGCTGAGATGCACGCTGCACAACACATCGCGATGATCCGCCTGCGCGGTCGCCTGCGCGCAGGGAGTGAGGTCGATCGTCAGCTCGGTCTCGTCCACGAGGGGATCGAAGCCGGCGTCGATGAGGTCTTCGACCAGGGCATCGACCTGATGGAGAGCCGCGGTGTCGAGTTCCGGCGCGATCCCCGGGATCACCCGGCGCATCAGATCGCCGCGCTCCGCGGCCGCGCGCACCTTGCGCTGCTGAACCGCGCTGGACGCACTCCCGCCGTCGGCGGCGCTGTAGAGTACGCGCGGACGGCCCCGCGTCTTGCGGTCTTCCGCGGCAGAGATCACGTAGCCGTCATCGATCAGGCGCTTCAGGTGCTCGCGCACGGTGTTGGCGTGGAGGCTCGTGGATTCGACGATCTCGGCGATGGTTCGCCGCGGGTGGTCTTGTACGAGGTGAAGGATCTCGACGCGCGAGTAACTCGAGATTGCGCTGTAGCCCGCCGGGCGTCCTGTGGTCATACCTCGTATTATTCACGGCTTTGCGCCCGCCCGCGACCGTTTCCCGAATGTTTTTTCACGGGATGCCGTCGGATTCGGACAATGGCATCGGATTCGGACCAGAAAGGGCCTTCCGGGCCGATTCTGCGGCATCCATCCGTTCGGCGCCACGCCCGAGCACGCCGATGGGCTCTTGAGTCTTGTGCTGGACGGGACGAAGACGGCGACGGCATCGTCGTTGTGGGACTACGAGGCGACGGGGGAGCCCGTTCCCGCGGTCGACAGTTACAGCATCCTGCTCGATGGGCAGGGGCGACCGGTCGCGGTGATCCAGACGACCGCCATCTCCATCGTGCCGTTCGACGCCGTGACGGAGTCTCACGCGTATCGGGAGGGGGAAGGCGACCGGACGCTGGAGTACTGGCGGGAGTCCCACGAACGCTACTGGCGGGCGCACTCGGAGAACGCCCGCGGATTCGAGCCGGATATGCCGGTCGTGTGTGAGGGCTTTCGGCTGATTTACGCCGCGTCGTCTCCGCTCGCGTGAGGATGTTCGCCCGCGTCAGCTCAGCGTGGACTTCCAGCCGAGCGCCGGTGCGACGTGGGTCGCAAACGCCTCGATGATCCGGAGGTTGAACTCGACACCCAACTGGCTCGGGATCGTGAGCATGAGGGTGTCGGCCGCGGCGATCGCGGCGTCCTGTTGCAACTGCTCGACGAGCACTTCCGGCGACGCGGCGTAGGTCTTGCCGAACGTCGACCGGAACCCGTCGATGTAGCCGATGCCGTCGCCCTCGTTCGAGTGGCCGAAGTACAGCTCGTCCTCGGCGGTCGTGATCGGGAAGATCGAGCGGCTGACGGAGGTGCGGGCAGTACCCGGATGACCGGCTGCGCGCCAGGCCGCGTGGAATTGCTCGATCTGCTCGGCCTGGAGGATGTCGAACGGCCGGCCGTCCGCCTCGGTCAGCAGGGTCGAGGACATCAGGTTGACGCCCTTGCGCCCGGCCCACTCGGCGGTCTCGCGCGTACCTGCGCCCCACCAGATGCGTGAGCGCAGTCCTTCCGAGTGCGGTTCGATCCGTTGCATCCCGGTGCCTCCGCCGAACGGGCTCTGCGCGTCGCGCTCGGCGAGGCCTTCGCCTTCGATCGCGCGCAGGAACAGATCGAAGTGGTCGCGGGCCAGGTCGGCGCCGCGCGGGTCTGCTCCGGTGTAGCCGAACTTCTCGTAACCGCGGACGACGGTCTCGGGTGACCCGCGGCTGACGCCGAGCGCGAGCCGCCCGTCGGAGATCAAGTCGACCGCCGCGGCTTCTTCGGCGAGGTACAGCGGGTTCTCGTAGCGCATATCGATCACGCCGGTGCCCATCTCGATGCGCTGGGTCTTCGCGGCGATCGCGGCGAGCAACGGCATGGGCGCTGCCTGCTGGCGGGCGAAGTGGTGGACGCGGAAGGAGACGCCGTTGACCCCGAGGTCGTCCATGCCCTGGGCGAGATCGATCGCCTGGAGCATCGAGTCAGCGGCGGTCAGCTGGCGCCCGCCGCCGAGAGGTCCGTAATGGCCGAACGAAAGGGTTCCGAAGCTCTGCATGATGCCTCCAACGCTACGCCCCCGGCATCCATTCCTGTGAATGGATACCCGCGACAGCGAGAACGCCCGGGAGCCGGCGTGATTGGATCGAGGTATGACCCGCATCGGCAGCAGTGACCTCGACGTCTTCCCCCTCGCCCTCGGCGGCAATGTCTTCGGCTGGACGGCCGACCGTGACGCCTCGTTCCAGATCCTGGATGCGTTCCACGCCGGTGGCGGCACCTTCATCGACACGGCGGATTCGTACAGCGCCTGGGTTCCCGGCCATACGGGTGGTGAGAGCGAGACGATCATCGGCTCCTGGCTCGCCGCGCGCCGGCCCGAGGGCATCACGGTCGCCACGAAGGTCAGCCAGCATCCGGACTTCACCGGCCTCAGTGCCGACAACGTGCGCGCGGCCGCCGAAGCGTCGTTGCGGCGACTGGGCGTCTCGCAGATCGACCTGTACTACGCGCACTTCGACGACGCCGAAACGCCGCTCGAAGAGACTGTTGCCGCGTTCGGCCAGCTCGTCACCGACGGCCTCGTGCGCTACACCGCGGTCTCCAACTACTCGGCCGAGCGGATTGCGGAGTGGGTGCGCATCGCGCGGGCGCTCGGCGTCGCCGAGCCGGTCGCGATCCAGCCGCACTACAACCTCGTGCACCGCGAGATCGAGCAGGACATCGTGCCGCTCGCGGTCCGCGAGAACCTCAGCCTCGTGCCTTACTTCGCCCTCGCCAAGGGATTCCTGACCGGCAAATATCGGTCGACGGATGCCGAGGGTCATGTCTCGCCGCGCGCCGCGGGGGCGTCGCGCTACGCGACGCCGCAGGGACCCCAGATCATCGACGTGCTCGACCGCATCGGCCAGGACCACGGGGTCTCGATCGCCGCGACCGCGCTCGCCTGGCTTCGGGCCAAGCCCGGCGTGGTCGCACCGATCGCGTCGGCGTCGAAGCTCGCTCAGGTCGATGACCTGCTCGACGGTGCGCGCACCGACCTGACGGCGGACGAGGTCGCAACGCTCGACAACGTCTCGGAGTGGACGCCCGCCGACATGTGAGCGCGTCAGCGCTTCTTCGGCGTCCGGTTTTCGGCGCTCACCATCCACGACAACTGCTCGAGCCGTTCGAGCACCGCGTGCAGGATGTCGGCGCTCGTCGGGTCCTCCTCGTCGACCGCGTCGTGCACGTCGCGGCACGTGCCGCAGACGTCGTCGAGGCGTTCGGTGATGAGGTCGATGACCTCCGTCGTCGCGATCTCGCCCTGCGGAAACTCGGGGAGGGTCGTGGTCTCGGCGACCTGATCGCTGCGACCGTCCGGGAGCGCGTGCAGCGCACGCATCCGCTCGGCAATCGTGTCGGCGAACTCGCGGGCGGCGTCGATGATCTCGTCGAGCTGAAGGTGGGTGTCGCGGAAGTTCGTCCCGACGACGTTCCAGTGCGCCTGCTTGCCCTGCAGGGACAACTCGATCAGATCGACCAGGACCTTCTGCAGGTTCGCGCTCAGGTCGGCGGATGCGGTGAACCCCTTCTCGGCGTTCTCGCCGGCGGTGAGCTTCGCGCCGGAACCGCCGGCGGCGCGACGGCGATTGCGGGTGGGGGACTTCGTGGGAGTAGCCATGGCACGAACCTACGATCGGGTCGTGGCCGAGGGAACGCCCTTGCCGGACTCCGGGGGCCGTGCTACCAGCCGTAGGCTGGTCGTGTGTCCGCCGTCCTCAACGTCTCCGCGTATCTGTTCACGCACATCGTCGACCCCGCGGGGCTGCGTCCGGTGTTGCGGGATCGCGCGGTCACGGCGGGGTTGAAGGGCACGATCCTGCTGGCAGAGGAAGGCATCAACCTGTTCCTCGCAGGAGAACCTACGGCCGTTCGCGGCTTCCTCGACACGCTCCGCGCCGACCCGCGGTTTGCGCGGCTGTCCGCCAAAGAGAGCTGGTCGGATACGCAGCCGTTCGGAAAGATGCTCGTCAAGCGCAAGCGCGAGATCATTCGCATGGACCGTCCGACGATCCGGCCCGAGTCGGGGCGGGCGCCGGTCGTCGCCCCCGAGACACTGCGCCGCTGGCTCGACCAGGGCCACGATGACGCCGGTCGCGACGTCGTTCTCCTCGACACGAGAAACGCGTTCGAGGTCGACTACGGGGCGTTCGAGCATGCCGCGGATTGGCGCATCGAGCGCTTCACGCAGTTCCCCGACGCCGTCGCGGCGCACCGCGCGGAGCTGGAAGGCAAGACCGTCGTCAGCTACTGCACCGGCGGCATCCGCTGCGAGAAGGCGGCCATCCATCTTCGCGAAGAGGGGATTGACGCCTGGCAGTTGGATGGCGGCATCCTCGGCTACTTCGAACAGGTCGGCGGGGCACATTTCACGGGCGATTGCTTCGTCTTCGACGAGCGTGAAGCCGTCGGCGCCGACCTCTCTCCCCGCGCGTCGTAACACGGCGACACCGCGAATAGGCGGGTGGATGCCGTGGGGCCCAAAATGGGCTGTCACGCGAAGGAGGACGGCGATGGGCCGCAAGGGATTCACGACGCGCCAAGTGCAAGGCTCCGGCCAGACGGGGGCCACCCCCCGCGCGACGCCGATCTACCTCACCGCAGGATTCACGTTCGACGAATTCGGCGCCGCCGGTGCGCATTTCGACACGGGCGAGGGCTATGCCTACACCCGGATCGGGAATCCCACGATCGAGGCCGTGGAGTCCACGCTCGCCGGGCTCGAAGGCGGGACGGGCGCGTTGCTGCTCGCCAGCGGTCAAGCAGCGACTTCGGTCGCCCTCATGACCCTCGTGTCGGCTGGTGACCATGTCGTCGTGTCGAACCACATCTACGAGGGCACGCGGGGCCTCTTGCTCGACAGCCTGTCGCGCTTCGGGATCGACGTCTCGTTCGTCCACGACATCCACGACCCGTCCGCGTGGGAAGCCGCGATCCGGCCCGACACCCGGGTGCTGTTCGCCGAGTCGATCTCCAACGCCACGAACCGTCTGCTCGACGTCGCCGAGGTCTCTGCCGTGGCGCACGCGCACGGCCTTCCGCTCGTCATCGACAACACCTTCGCAACGCCGTATCTCTTTCGGCCGATCGAGCACGGCGCGGATGTCGTCGTGCATTCGGCGAGCAAGTTCCTCGCCGGGCACGGTGCGGTCATCGGCGGCGCGATCGTCGACGCCGGCACGTTCGACGTGACCTCGACCCTGTTCCCCCAGCTGACCGAACGCGATCGCAGCGGCACACCGAGCCCCGCCGAGCGCGCGGGCGCCGGCGCCCGTCTGGCGTACGCCCGCGACAGTGTCGGTCCGCGACTCGGTCCCACACCGTCGCCGCTCAACGCGTTCCTCATCGGCCAGGGCATCGAGACCCTGAGTCTGCGCGTCGAACGCCAGTCTGCGAACGCGTTGATCGTGGCCCGCTGGCTCGCCACGCACGATGCCGTGGAATCTGTCGATTACGTCGGCCTCGACGGGCACGCGGATCATGCGCTCGCCGAGCGCCTCTTGCCGGACGGGTTCGGATCGGTGTTCACCGTGACGCTCCGCGGGGGCGCCGCCGCGGCCGAGAGGGTCATCGAGGCTGTCCGCACGTTCACGCACATGACCCACCTGGGCGATGTGCGCTCGCTCGTCCTGCACCCGGCATCCACCAGCCACATCCACCTGAGCGACGCCGAACGCGTGGCGCTCGGCGTCTTCCCGGGCACGCTGCGACTCTCGATCGGCATCGAGGATGCCGCGGACCTCATCGACGACCTCGCCCACGCATTCGCAGCGATCGCCGCCCGCGACGATCTCCTGGTATGAGCAGACTCCAGCACTTCGGCTGGTTCTTGGCGCGAGGGTTCGGCCCACACGGCTGGGGGCACCCGTACCTCGACTGGGACTACCGGTGGACGTCGCCGGAGCTCTATCAGCAGTCCGCCCGCGAGCTCGAACAAGCCGGCTTCGATTTCCTTCTGATCGAGGATGCGCCTTCGCTCGGCTCTGCCTCGACGATCGATCTGCGGGTGCGCCATGCGTTCGGGGGGCCCAAGCACGACCCGTTGCTGCTCGCGCCGTACCTGTTCGCCGCGACGCAGCGGCTCGGGGTCATCCCCACCGTCAATCCCGCGGCCTATCTGCCGTATACAGCTGCGCGACAGTTCGCGACGTTGCAGCACCTGAGCGGTCACCGGCTCGGGCTCAACGTCGTCACCGATACCGGGAGCGCCCGCCACTTCGGCGACGCGCCGCAACTGGATCATGACGCGGCGTACGACCGGGCCGAGGAGTGGCTCGAGGCGGTGCGCGCTCTCTGGCGCTCGTGGGGTGAGGGTGCGTTGGTCGCCGACCCGGCCTCGGGCGTCTACGCCGACGGATCGAAGCTGGACGCGGTCCGCCACCGCGGAGAGTATTACGCCTTCGAGGGTCCGCTGAACGCCGTGCCGTTCACGCACGGCGAGCCGGTCATCGCGTCGCCGGGGGGTTCGGGTCGAGGCCTCGGGTTCGCCGGTGCGAATTCCGACATCCAGTTGGCGCTCGCGCCGCTGACCGAGAAGAGCGTGCGCGACTATCGCGCCAAGATCCACGCCGGCGCCGCCGCGCGCGGGCGTCGAGCCTCGGACATCTCGATCATGTTCGCGATTCAGCCGACGATCGTCGCAAGCGCGGAGGAGGCCGATCGCCTGGTCGCGGCATCCGCGTCGCCGTCGGATGAGACGCTCCGCGTGATCGCGCAGCGTCAGTCCAGCGACCTCGAAACCGACCTCACGGCGCTCGACCTCGACCGGCCGCTGGATCTTGCGATCTTCGGCGACCACGTCTCGCAAGGCTCGATCCGGCGACTCACGGGCGATCGGGATCCGGCATCCACCCCGTTGCGTGCACACCTGGCGGCGCTCGCGCGGCTGGGACGCATGTCTGACCGATCCGGGTTCGTCGGCACGGCGGACGAGTTCGCCGATCTGATCGAGGAGCTCGGCGAATGGGGCAATGACGGCGTGTTGCTGTGGGGCGACCTGCACCCCGTCACGGTGCACCGCGTGCTGGATGACCTCGTGCCGATCCTGCGCCGCCGCGGCATCCTCCGCCGCGAGCTCGTGGACGGCGGCCTGCACGCCAACCTGCGCGCGTTCTGACGGGCGGGGCGCGGGAGCGCGGAGCACGCGAAAGCCCCGGCATCCAGGGTGGGGGGATGCCGGGGCTGCGGGACCGCGAGGTCAGCTCAGGTCGTTGGCGGCGAGCCATTCGGTCGCGATGTCTTCCGGCGACATCTGGTCGACCGTGGACTGCACGTTCAGGGCGACCAGGCCCTCGGGCGTCAGCGCGGCGCTGACGGCATTGATGACGTCGGCGATCTCGTCGGCCACCGTCGTGCTGACGACCGGGACCACGTTGGAGGCGAGGAACAGTCCGTCCGGGTCTTCCAGGGTGACGAGGTTCTCAGTCTGGATGCGGGGATCAGCGCTGTAGACGTTCGCGATCTGGATGTTGCCCGCGACCAGCTCATCGACCGTCGTGTCGGCCGTGCCGCTGAACGTGACATCGACGCCGTAGACCGACTTCAGGCCTTCGGGTCCGTAGGGACGCTGCTCGAGCTCGGGCGCACCGCCGAGGACCAGGTTCGGGAGCCCTGCGAGGTCGGCGATCGAAGTGAGGCTGTTCTCCTCCGCGAAGGCGGCCGTCACATTGTACGAGTCCTGGTCGGTCGCCGAGGACTGGTCGAGCACCGTGAGGCCCTCGGGCAGGGCTTCCTGCAGCGCGGCGAAGACGTCATCCGAGCTCGTCGCGGTCGTCGAGGGGTCGAAGAACTGCAGCAGGTTGCCGGTGTACTCCGGGAACAGCTGGATCGAGCCGTCCTCGAGCGACGGGATGTAGGCGTCGCGCTGGCCGATGTTGAACTGGCGGTCGACCGTGAAGCCGGCGCCCTCGAGGGCCTGGGCGTAGATCTCGGCGATGATCTCATTCGAGTAGTACGCCTGCGAGCCGATCGTGATCGTGTCGGATGCCGGTGCTGTCGAGCTCTCGCCGCCACCGGTGAGCGGGTCGGACGACGCGCAGCCGGCAAGGGCGAGCGCGGTGACCGCCGACGCGGCGAGCGCGAGGGTCAGACGGGTGCTGATGCGGGACATGGTGTGCCTTTCGTGCGGATGCTGTGGACAGAGGGTCGGAAAGGTCTATCGGGCGTCTGCAGAGAGAACAGCGGTCGCCCGCTGGCTGTTCCCCGTCGGGCGGGCCGCCCTGCCGCTCACGCCGCGCGGGACGAAAAAGCGCTCGAGCACCGCGAACAGTCCGTCGAGGGCGAGTGCGAGGACGACGACGACGAGCGATGCGCCCAGGATGACATCGAACTGTCGGAGCTGGATGCCCTGGATGATGAAGAAGCCGAGCCCGCCGAGCCCGACGTAAGCGGCGATCGTCACGGTCGCGACGACCTGCAACGTGGCTGCCCGGATGCCGCCGATCAGGAGCGGGAGGCCCAGCGGGATCTCGATCTTCCAGAGCACCTGCCACGGCGTCATGCCGACCGCTCGGCCCGCTTCGATGACGGTGCGGTCGATCGCCTCGATCCCGGTGTAGGCGCCCGCGAGGATCGACGGGATCGCGAGCAGAACGAAGGCGAAGACGGCTGCCTCGGTCTTGTGGACGACACCGATCATGAGCACGAGGAGCAGCACGAGGCCGAGCGACGGGAGGGCGCGCGCCGCACCGGACAGCGCGACCGCGATCTCGCGTCCGCGCCCGGTGTGCCCGATCAGCCAGCCCAGCGGAATGGCGAACAGCGCCGCGATCGCGACCGAGCCGAAGGTGAACGCGAGATGCTGCCAGATCGCTTCGGGAAGCGGGAGCGAACCCGTCAGGCGGTCGGGCGAGAAGATCCAGGCGAAGGCATCGAAGAAGACATTCATGCGGCGCCTCCGACAGCGAGCGCACGACGTTCACGGCGCGTGGGCGCACGGCGCGGCAGCCAGGGCATGGTCATTCTGCCGATCGCGACGAGGATGAGGTCGACGATCAGGGCGATCACGACGACCGCCACGACGCCCGCGAGGACCTCGGGGATGATGCGGCGCTGGAACCCGTTCGTGAACAGATAGCCGAGGTTCTGCACACCGATCAAGATGCCGACCGTTGCGAGCGAAATCGTCGAGGTCGCGGTGACCCGCAGTCCCGCCAGCAGAACGGGGCCGGACAGGGGGAGGTCGACCGTCCAGAATCGGCGCCACGGGCCGAAGCCCACCGCGATGGCGGCGCTGCGCGTCGTGGCATCGACCGAGTCGAGGCCGTCGGCGACCGAGCGGGTCATGATGGCGACGCCGTAGATCGTCAGCGCGACGATGAGGTTCATCTCCGACAGATACGGGATGCCGAATCCCGCAGCCAGGAGGGCGAAGAGGCCGAGTGAGGGAATCGTGTACAGGAGGCCGACGGTCGTGAGGACGGGCCCCCGGAGCGACGTGTACCGCCAGGCCGCCCAGCCGATCGGCAACGCGATGAGGAACCCGAGCAGGATCGGGAGAAGGCTCTGACGCAGATGATCCAGCGTCAGGCTTCCGATCAGACCGAGGTTGTCGAGGATCCAGTTCACGGACCGGCCTCAGGCGCGTCTTCGGCGAGCACACCTTGCGTGCGACCGGCGGCATCCACCAGCACGGTGCCGTGCGCCGTCTTCTTCAGCGACAGGGCCCGCGAACCGCGGTCGACGCCGACGAACTCCGCGACGAAATCCGTCTTCGGGTTCTCCATGATCTCGCTGGGGCTTCCCACCTGCGCGATACGGGCCCCTTTCTCGAGGATCACGACCTGGTCGCCCAGAAGGAATGCTTCGTCGATGTCGTGCGTGACGAAGACGACGGTCTTGTCGAGGTCGCGTTGCAGACGGATCGTCTCGGCCTGCAGTTCTTTGCGCACGATGGGGTCGACCGCGCCGAACGGCTCGTCCATCAGGAGGATGTCGGGGTCGGCGGCGAGTCCGCGCGCCACGCCGACGCGCTGTTGCTGACCGCCGGAAAGCTGTCGCGGATACCGATCGGCGAGCGCGCGATCGAGGCCGACGATGTCGAGCAACTCGAGCGCCCGCGCCCGCGCCTGCTTCTTGGACGTCCCGCTGAGCACGGGGACGGTCGCGACGTTGTCGGCGACGGTGAAGTGGGGGAGCAGGCCCGCGTTTTGCAGGACGTACCCGATGCCGCGGCGCAGCGTGACGGGGTCGCGGCCCTGGATCGGCTCGCCGTCGATCGTGATCTCGCCGCTTGTGGGCTCGATCAGCCGGTTGATCATCCGCAGCAGCGTCGTCTTGCCACATCCGGAGGACCCGACGAACACGGTCGTCTGATGTGCGGGCAGGACGAGACTGAAATCGTCCACCGCGACGGTGCCGTCGGCGAATGTCTTCGTCACGGAGCGGAATTCGATCGCCATGCTGCTCTTCCGGTCGGGTGTTCCACCCAACCACATGTCACTGACATCGTCGCAGGGGCTGGCACACGGCGTCACACTCGGGTATGCGTGGAGGAATGGATGCTGCAGAGTTCGATCTCATCGTGATCGGCGCCGGCCCGGTCGGCGAGAACGTCGCCGACCGGGCCGTACAAGGAGGCCTGAAGGTCGCGATCGTCGAAAGCGAACTCGTCGGGGGCGAATGCTCCTACTGGGCGTGCATGCCGTCGAAAGTCCTGCTGCGCGCCGGCGCCGCCCTGCGCGCGGCGAAAGACGCTCCCGGGGCCGGAGGGGCCGGGGCCGTCGACGTCGCCGCGGTGCTGCGACGCCGGGACGACATCGTGCACGAGTGGAATGATGCCGGGCAGGTCGAATGGCTTCAGGGCGCCGGCATCGAACTCATCCGTGGCCACGGTCGGATCAGCGGCGAGCGCGAAGTCACCGTCGACGGCGAGCGGGTGCTGCGCGCCCGGTACGCCGTCGCCGTGTGCACGGGATCGGCGGCCCTCTTGCCCGACATTCCGGGTCTGACGGATGCTGAGCCTTGGACCTCGCGGGAGGCGACCGCGGTCCGCGAGGTCCCTGACTCGATCGTGATCCTGGGCGGTGGGGTCGTGGCGTGCGAGATCGCGACCGCCTACGCCACGTTCGGGTGCGCCGTCACGGTGCTCGCGCGGTCGGGCTTGCTCGGCGGCATGGAGCCGTTCGCCGGCGAGCGTGTCGCGAGCGCACTGCGCACCGCCGGCGTCGACGTGCGTACGGGTGTCGACGCCCGACAGGTCACCCGGTCCGGGGATCGGGTCACGGTGGATCTCGGCGATGGAACACGGGTCGCGGCATCCGAAATCCTCGTCGCGACCGGGCGTACGCCGCGGACGGGCGACGTCGGGCTGGAGTCCGTGGGCCTCGAACCGGGCGCGTGGATCGATGTGGATGACACGATGCGGGCGCGGGGGAGCGAATGGCTCTACGGCGTGGGCGATGTCACGCATCGAGCGCTCCTCACCCACCAGGGCAAATACCAGGCCCGCGCTGCCGGCGACGTGATCGCGGCGCGCGCGCAGGGCGCGGGTGTCGACGATGCGCCGTGGGGGCGTCACGTCGCGACCGCCGACCACGCGGCTGTCCCGCAGGTGACCTTCACCGATCCCGAGGTCGCCTCGGTCGGACTCACCGAGGCCGCGGCGCGGAAGGCCGCACTGGCGGTGCGCGTGCTGGATCACGACCTTTCGTGGATCGCGGGTGCCAGTACGCTCTCGTCGGGCTACCAGGGGATGGCACGCGCGATCGTCGACGAGAACCGCGGCGTGCTCGTGGGGGCGACCTTCGTCGGGCCCGGGGTGGCTGAGCTCCTCCACTCCGCGACGATCGCGATCGTGGGTGAAGTGCCCCTCACTCGTCTCTGGCACGCCGTGCCGTCGTATCCGACTCTCAGCGAGGTCTGGCTGCGCTGGCTCGAGGCCTACGGCCGCTGACCGTCGGGCGAGAGCTGATCAGGCGCGCTCCTCCGGCGCGATCAACGCGAGCGCGAGCTGCTCCTCGGTGGTCAGTGGTGCACGCGTGACGATGTCGTGCACGAAAGCGAGCTTCCGCTGCACGGGCGAGGTGATCGTGAAGGGATAAAGATCGGCCAGGCCCATGGCACGGTTGATCCGGTTGAATCCTCGCGACAGCCACTCCCAGTCGCTCATCAGTCGACCGATCGACTCATTCCGGTACGACGCGAGGGGAACGACATCGACGTCGCGCACGGCGATCACCCGGGCATCCAGACGGATACCGATCGCCGCCGCCGTCTGCAGGGTTCCGACGATGTGGAGGTAGTGAGCGAAGCACTCGGCGAAGTCCTCCCAGGGGTGCATCGTGGCGTACTCCGAGATGAAGGACGTGCGCCAATCCTCCGGCGCTCCGCGGGGTGGAACTCACGTGCTCACGCTATTGGCCACCGGACGTTCCGGCGGCACGAACCTGCCGGGGTGTCGGTGGCTCTGCCTACACTGACCGATATGCACGAGCTCTCCCGCGATGATGCGCGCCGACTGGTCGTGCGTGCGCAACTGCTCGACGCGGATCGACCGGGAGATGTCGTCGAGGTCGCCGAGCAGCTCGCCGCGATAAAGATCGATCCCACCGCGACGATCGCCACGTCCGAACAGACGATCCTGTGGTCGCGCATCGGCTGGTCGTACGAACCCGGGCAATTGCGGAAGGCTGTCGAAGACGACCGCCTCCTCTTCGAGCACGAGGGGCACTTCCATGCGGGGTCGTTGCTGCCCGCACGCGTCGCGCGCATGCGCGGCCGGGTCCTGCGTGCCCAAGCGGCGAAATGGATGGCGGCGAACGCGGGTTTCCGGGCCGATGTCCTGGCTGCGTTGCGCGCCGAAGGCCCTCTGCTGGCGGCGCAGATCGCCGATACCAGCCAGGTCGCCCACGCGAGTGAATCGGGCTGGTATGGATCCAATCAGGTCCCGCGCATGCTCGAGCTTCTTTCCTCCGTCGGCGAGGTCGCGATCGTCGGACGCGAGGGGCGACTCCGTCGCTGGGATGTCGCCGAGCGTGCGTTCCCGGCGGACATGCCCGTGCTCGACTATGACGAGGCCGGCCGGATCCTGGATCAGCGTCGGGTGCAGGCGGCGGGCCTGGCGAAGCAGAAGTCCCCGTGGACACCCGTGGGTGAAGCGGGGGAGCCGGCGACGGTCGAGGGATCGAGCTGGAAGTGGCGCGTCGACCCGGCCGCAGTGGCGGCGCTCTCAGACGACGCCGGGGGGCGCGTGGCGATCCTGAACCCCTACGACGGGATGCTGTTCGACCGCCCGCGGCTGAAGGAGCTGTTCGACTTCGACTACGTCCTCGAACAGTTCAAACCGAAAGCGCAGCGGGTCTTCGGCTACTTCGTGCACCCGATTCTTGCCGGCGATCGCTTCATCGGTCTTCTCGATGCGCAGCTCGACAGGAAGAGGGAGACGCTCGAGATCGGCGCCATCCACGAACTCCTGGGGTTCGATGATGAAGAGCGCGAGATGGTCCGCAGCGAGATCCACGACTTGGCCGAGTGGTTGGGCGTGGAGGTCGCGGGGCTGAGCTGACCTCCTACACTGAAGCCCAAGGAGGTCCTGTGGACACGACGTGGGTGCTGGTCGACGGTGAGAACATCGATGCGACGCTCGGGGGCTCGATCCTCGGTCGCCGTCCACAACCCGACGAGCGGCCGCGGTGGGATCGCATCCTCACCTTTCTGCAGGATCGGTGGAATCAGCCGACCCGTGGCCTCTTCTTCCTGAACGCCAGTACGAACCTGCCGATGTCGTTCGTGCAGGCGCTGCTTGCTCTCGGCTACCAGCCGATCCCGCTGTCGGGTGACACCGACGAGAAGGTCGTCGACATCGCGATCCAGCGGACGCTCACGGCGCTCGCCGAGCGCGACGGCGACGTCGTCTTGGTCAGTCACGATCGGGACTTCGTCACCGAGGTCGCTGCGCTCACCGGGACCCGGCGGGTCGGCATCCTCGGGTTCGAGGAGTTCCGCAGCTCCGAGTACAGCCACCTCCCGGGTCTGGAGTTCTTCGACCTCGAATACGACGCGGGCGCGTTCGATGCCGCACTGCCGCGTGTGCGGGTCATCCCGATCGACGAGTTCGACCCGGCGCAATTCCTGCGCTGACCGCGCCGACAGCGGCAGCCGCGCGAACTACGCTGAAGGCACGCCGATCCGAGGAGAACCGTGCCCGTCAACGACCGTGCCCGCGCCCACGCCGAAGACCTCGCCGACTTCGTCGCCGCATCCCCGTCGAGCTTTCACGCCGCTACCGAGGTCGCTCGTCGGCTGGAGGATGCCGGTTTCACACCGCTCGACGAGACGTCCGCCTGGCCCGCGCAGCCGGGCACGAAGAACGTCGTCGTCCGTGACGGCGCCGTGATCGCGTGGTCCGTGCCCGCGACGGCCACAGCCGACACCGCGTTCCAGATCTTCGGTGCGCACAGCGACTCCCCGGCGTTCAAGCTCAAGCCGCAGCCCACCACGGGCCGGCTCGGCTGGCTGCAGGCCGGGGTCGAGATCTACGGTGGGCCGCTTCTGAACTCGTGGCTCGATCGCGAGCTCCGCCTCGCCGGTCGGCTCGTGCTCGACGACGGCACGGCGGTCCTCGCGGCGACCGGCCCGCTGCTGCGTCTCCCGCAACTGGCCATCCACCTCGACCGCGAGGCGAATGATCACCTGGCGCTGCACAAGCAGACCCAGACCCAGCCGGTGTGGGGACTCGGCGAAGCCGCATCGGCCGACCTGCTCGGCGAGCTCGCGGGCGTGGCCGGCGTGGATGCCGCCCGCATCCGCGGTTACGACATCGTGACCGCCGACGCCGCGCGCGGCGCGATTTTCGGCAAAGACGACGTCTTCTTCGCCAGTGGCCGGCTCGACGATCTCGCGTCGGTGCACGCGGGCGTGGTGGCGCTGCTGGCACACGAAGCCGCCGATCGGATCGCGATGCTGGCCGTGTTCGATCATGAGGAGGTCGGCTCCGGGACGCGCTCGGGCGCCGCGGGACCCTTCCTGGCCGACGTGATCGAGCGGGTGCAGCTCTCGCTCGGGGCCGGCCGTGAGGAGCAGTTGCGCGCGCTCGCGGCCTCATGGTGCGTCTCGAGTGACGTCGGGCACTCCGTGCATCCGAACTATGCCGACAAGCACGACCCCGTCGTCCAACCGGTGCTCGGCAGCGGCCCGATCCTCAAGATCAACGCGAACCAGCGCTACGCGACGGACGGTGCCGGCGCCGCCGCGTGGCACGGCTGGTGCGCGGATGCCGGGGTCACCTCGCAGGAGTTCGTCTCGAACAACGCGGTGCCGTGCGGCTCGACCATCGGCCCGATCACCGCGACCCGGCTCGGGATCCGGACGGTCGACGTCGGCATCCCGATCCTGTCGATGCACTCGGCGCGCGAACTGGCCGGCACGAGCGATCTCCTCGACCTCAGCCGGGCCGCGGGAGCGTTCTTCGCCGGCTGACTCACTCTTGGGGTTCGCTGTGAGTCGGGCAGCATCCACCCTGACGGATATCGATCGACGTATCGTTGGGTATCGCTCGATATATCGTTGGAGGATTTCATGGGTACTTCATTCACGGACGGACGTTTTCCGGGCAAGGGTTTCGGACAGGCCTTCGGCGGCGCCTCCGCTGACGACCTGTGGAACACCCTGGGTCAGATCAAGGACGGTCTCGAGCAGAGTTTCGGCGACACGTTCAGCCAGTTCGGCCAGAAGGTCGGCACCCGTGCGCCGCGCGGTGACGTGCGCGCAGCCATCCTCTCGCTCCTCGTCGAGCAGCCGATGCACGGCTATCAGCTGATCCAGCAGATCGAAGAGCGCAGTGGTGGCGCGTGGAAGCCCAGCCCGGGCTCCGTCTACCCGACGCTGCAGATGCTCACCGACGAAGGCCTCATCCAGGTCGAAGAGTCCGGCGGCCGCAAGACCTACTCGCTGACCGTCGCGGGGCGTGCCGAAGCGGAGACCGCCGACCGCTCGTGGGCGACCTCGGAGCCGTCCGGCGCCACCGGGACCCCGCGCGGACACCGAGGTGGCGCGCCGCTGACGAAGTCCGGTGCCAACCTCGCCCAGGCAGCGATGCAGGTGGGCCGCACCGGCACGCCCGAGCAGATCGCCGAAGCGGTGGCCGTGCTCGACGACGCCCGGCGCAAGCTCTACGCGATCCTTGCCCAGGACTGAGCAGATGCCGGCGGAGCGCGCGCGCTACCGCCGGATCACCCGCTTCGCCCTGCGCTACATGGTGCAGGCGTGGTGGTACGAGCTCTTCCTCCCGCGCTTCGGGTTGCGCCGGATCGCCGAACGCACGCGTGCGCGGAGGCTCCGGCGCATCTCGCAGCGGTTCCACACCCTGGCCGTCGACCTCGGTGGACTGATGATCAAGGTCGGCCAGTTCCTGTCATCTCGGCTGGACATCCTGCCCCCCGAAGTCACCGCGGAACTCGAGAAACTCCAGGACGAGGTGCCCGCGGTTCCGTTCGCCGAGATTCGTGCCTCCGCCGAGGCGGAGCTCGGACTTCCCCTCGCCCGCGCATTCGCGTCGGTCGCTGAGACCCCGGTCGCGGCCGCCTCGCTCGGGCAGGTGCACCGCGCCCGCCTGACGGCCGAAGACGCCGCACTCACCGGACTCGACGCGGTCGTGCTGAAGGTGCAGCGACCGGGCATCGATCGCATCGTCGACGTCGACCTCGCGGCGCTCCGCCGTGTCGCCGAGTGGCTGAGCCGTGTGCGTCTGGTCTCCGACCGAGTCGACATGCCGCTGCTCGTGGAGGAATTCGCGGCGACGAGCCTCGAGGAGATCGACTACCTGCGGGAGGCCGCGAACGCGGAGGGGTTCCGCGCGAATGTCGCCGACGGTGCGCGCGTGTCCGCACCCGAGATCGTGTGGGAGCGTTCGACGCGGCGCGTGTTGACTCTCCAGGACGTCACGGCGATCAAGATCAACGACGTCGACGCACTCCGTGCGGCGGGAATCGACCCGTCCGCCGTCGCGGCGGAGTTCGCGTCCGTGATGTTCGATCAGCTGTTCGCGGACGGCTTCTTCCACGCTGACCCGCATCCGGGAAACGTGTTCGTCACGCCGCACGCTGCGGATGCCGTCGGCCGCACGTGGACGCTGACCTTCATCGACTTCGGGATGATGGGGCAGATTCCCGCCGGGCTCCGCGCGGGACTCCGGAAGCTCGTGATCGCCGTGGCATCCCGCGATGGCGCCGGAATGGTCGCCGGGTTCGAGCAGGTCGGCGTGCTCTTGCCGTCGGCCGACAACATCGAACTCGAGCGTGCGCTCACGGCGCTGTTCCAGCGCTTCGGGGGCATGGGGTTCGCGGAACTGCAGAAGGTCGATCCGCGTGAGTTCCGCGGTTTCGCCGACGAGTTCGGCGAAACGATGCGCGCGCTGCCGTTCCAGTTACCCGAGAACTTCCTTCTCATCATCCGCGCGATGTCGCTCGTGTCGGGGCTGTGCAGTTCGCTCGACCCGCAGTTCAACATCTGGGAAGCGGTCGAACCCTATGCCCAGAAGCTTCTGCGGGAAGAGACCGGCAATGTCGTGGCGGACGTCGCCGGTCGAGTGGTGGATGCCGCGGGCACCGCTCTCCGCCTCCCCGGCCGCATCGACCGCACGCTCACGAAACTCGACGCGGGTCTCATCCAGGTCGCGAACCCGGGTGTCGAACGCCAACTCGAGCGGCTCGAACGGACGCTTCGCCGGGTCGTGTCGGCCGTCCTGTTCGTCGGGCTACTCGTCGGCGGCATCCTGTTGCTGGGCCCGGCATCCGTTCTCGGCGTCGCGCTGATGATCGTCTCGATCCTCCCGCTCCTGCATGCCCTGTTCGCCGGCGCCCCGCGGCGCCCCTCTGCGCACGCGAGGCGATCGCGGTAGAATCGATCGAGATATTGGTGCACCTACCTGCTTGCGGAGCAAGGCGGCACGTGAAAACGAGCTGACTACTTCGGAGGTCGTGCGTGAGCGAACCGTCACTGATCCGCCATACCGGCTGGGGTTATTTCCCCATCGCGGCGCTCGCGCGGTTGCCGTTCGCGATGATGGTCGTCGGGGTTTTGACCCTCGTCACCAGCGCCACCGGATCGATCGCCCTCGCCGGGTTGACCTCCGCAGCGACCGGCGTCGGTGTCGTCGTGGCCGGTCCGCTCATCGGCGACCTGGTCGACCGGTTCGGGCAACGCACTGTGGTACTGCCGGTCGGGCTGGCGAACGGCATCCTGCTGGCACTCTTCCCCTTCGTCGTCATGAGTGATCCGCCCGGTGGCGTGATCCTTCTCGCGGCCGTGCTGGTCGGGCTCACCGCGCCGCAGGCGGCGGCACTTTCGCGTACCCGGCTCGTCGGAATCACCCGCGATCGCATGTCGGATGACCGACGCGAGCGCACGATGTCGCGCGTGATGTCGTACGAGTCGGCCGTCGACGAGACCGCATTCATCATCGGTCCCGTGCTGGTCGGAGTGCTGGCGTCATTCGTCGCGCCGTGGGCGCCGATCGCAATGGCGGCCCTGCTCAGCTTCGCGTTCGTCACCGCGTTCGCGGTGCATCCGACGGCCACCATGACGACGGATCCCGCAGCCACCCGCGCACCGATCCGAGCGGTGCTGTCGGGACCCGTGCTGGTCGTCGTCGGCGCGACCTTCGGCGTCGGGCTCTTCTTCGGGGCGACGCTGACCTCGCTCACCGCCTTCGCACAGTCGGTCGGTCACGGCGAACAGTCGGGACTGCTCTACGGTCTGATGGGAATCGGCTCGGCGGTCTTGGCGCTCATGGTCATGCTGTTGCCCCCGCGGTTCCCGCTGACCCTGCGCTGGCTCGTGTTCAGCGGAATCCTCGTGCTCACCGCGTGGGGCTATGCCACCGCCGGTGACCTCGGGACCGTGATCGTCATGCTCTGCCTCATGGGGCTCGGCGTCGGGCCGACCCTGGTCACACTCTTCAGCCTCGCCGGCGACCGGAGCCCGGAGGGGCGGTCGGCGACAACGATGACCCTCGTGGGATCAGCGCTCACGCTCGCGCAGGCGATCGCCTCTGCCGTGACCGGCGCGCTCGCCGAGGCGACCTCGGCATCCGTTGCGATGCTGTTGCCCGTGGGGGCCGCGCTCCTGGTGCTCGCCCTCGGCGTGGTCAATGCGGTGGCCTCACGCCGTGCGCTCGCGACTCTCGCTTAGGCTGGATGCGTGAACAAAAGCAGCCTCTGGACCATCGTCGGCGTGATCGTTGCCATCGTCATCGCCTGGGTGCTGGTGAACGTGCTGTTCAGCGTGCTCGCCTTCTTCTTCAAGGCGCTGGTCGTCCTCGTCGTCGCCGTCGTCGTGTTCTTCGCGCTGCGGGCGGTCTTCGCCGGATCCGACGAGTAGGCCTCAGGCGAAGCGCACCCAGTTGGCGCCGCGGCCGGTCTCCGCGCGCTGGCGCAGGTCGAGGCTGTCGCCCGTCACGGCGTAGAGCGACACATCGGTCGACTGCTCGCCGGCGGCGACGAGCCACGCGCCGTCCGGGCTCACGGCGAATCCGCGGGGCTGCTCCTCTGTCACGACGAAGCTCTGCCCATCCGTGACCGAGCCGTCGGGGGCGACCGCGACCGGGGCCAGCGTCGAGGCGCTCCGCTCCGACGCCCACAGCACGTCGTCGCCGCTGAAGTGCAGGTCGGCGCCCCAGATCAGGTGCTCCGCGCGCGGGTCGGCGCCGAAGCGACTGTGCGTGAGGCCGGCGTTGGGGTCGACCGCGCTTGCGGAGCCTCGCGCGGTGAGGGTGCCGGCATCCACATCACGTGAGAAGTGCAGGACCTCGCCGGAGTACTCCGTCAGCACATACGCGGCGTCTTCGGAACCGTTCAGCACGATGTGACGCGCGCCCGAGCCGGTCGGCGCGGCGACCGTGGCCGCGGAGAGCGGGTCGAGGGTCAGATCGTCGGTGATGGCGTACTGCGCGATCACATCGTCGCCGAGCGAGACGAAGTAGGCGAATCGGCCGTCGGCGCTCGTGATGACCGAATGCAGATTCGGGAACGTGATCTGGGCGGTCGGCTCGCCGACGACACCGTCGGTCACGGGGGCGATGAATCCGTATCCGGCACCGTACGCAGCGCCCAGCAGCGCAGTGCCGCCGCGCGCGAGCGTCAGATAGTTCATGGCACCCTTCGGGAGATCCCGGCGCGAGACCGGGGTCAGCACACCGGTCTCGCGGTCGATCGAGAGGGTCAGGATGCCGGACTCGCCGCCGTTGTCGTCGGCCTTGACCGATGCGTGGATGAGGCCGAGCTCGACGTCGATCGCGAAGTTCGAGCACCCGGTGACCCCGCCCGTGACGGCCACCCTCTCGAGGCTCCCATCCTGCAGTCGGAAGGTGCTGATGCTGCTGTCGCCGGAATTGGCGACGAAGACGAAGGAGGAGTCGGTCATGCTTCGATCGTAGGCGCGGACGGGTACCGGTGGCGCGTCTCGGTCGCCGTGCAGCACGTAGTCTCGAAGGGACGGAAGGAGCCACCCATGGCCCGCATCCTGCTCATCGGCGGTCACGGAAAGGTCGCGCTCCTGCTGGAGCCGCTTCTGGCCGCGGCTGGTCATCACGTCACGGCGGTGATCCGCAATCGGGATCACGAGGCCGAGGTCGCCGCGACCGGCGCGACACCGCTCGTCGCTGACATCGAAACCTTCGACCTCGATCAGTTCACGAACCTCGTGAGCGGCAACGACGTCGTGATCTGGTCGGCCGGCGCCGGCGGGGGAGCCCCCGAACGCACGTACGCGGTCGATCGGGATGCCGCCATCCGATCGATCGACGCGGCCGCTGCCACCGGCGTCTCGCGGTACGTGATGGTGTCGTACTTCGGTGCGGGGCCGGACCACGGTGTCGATCCGGACAACTCCTTCTTCGCGTATGCCGAAGCGAAGGCCGCGGCCGATGCGCACCTGCGTGCGAGCGCGCTGGACTGGACGATTCTCGCGCCGTCCGCGCTCACGCTCGACGAGCCGACCGGCGCCATCGATGTCGACGCACGTGAGTCGGCTTCGGTGTCCCGCGCCGACGTCGCCGCCGTCATCGCGGCAGCCGTCGAGGAACCCGCCACGATCCGCCGCACGATCCGGTTCAACGCGGGGTCTGTTCCCATCACCGCGGCGTTGCACGCGTGACGCGGACGATCGTCCTCACCGGCGCGAGCGACGGCATCGGTGCTGCCGCGGCGCGGCAGTTGCACGCGGCGGGGGAGAACGTCGTCGTCGTCGGACGCGATCCGGGTAAGACCCGCGCCGTCGCCGAGAGCATCGATGCTGACGCGCACGTGGCCGATTTCGCCGACCTCGCGCAGGTGCGCTCCCTCGCCGCGACCCTCCTCGAGCGCTACCCGCGGATCGACGTGCTGGCCAACAACGCCGGCGGGATCTTCGGTGCTCGCACGGTCACGGCCGACGGGTTCGAGCTGACCTTTCAGGTCGATCACCTTGCGCCGTTTTTGCTCACGCATCTGCTCACGGAGCGATTGATCGCGAATCGCGCATTGGTGATCCAGACGTCCAGCGTCGCAGCGCAGCGTTTCTCGCGTTTCGACATCGACGACCTGCAGGGCGAACGCGACTACTCGGCCAGCGCGGCGTACGGCAATGCGAAGCTCGCGAACGTGCTGTTCACGAAAGAGCTGCAGCGTCGCTTCGGTGGCCAGGGACTCTCCGCCGTCGCGTTCCATCCGGGCGCGATCGCGTCGAGCTTCGCGTCGGCCTCGACCGGAATGTGGCGCTGGATGTACACGAATCCGCTCGTGAGCCGGCTCCTCACCGGCACCGAGGTCGGTGGCGGGCGACTGGCCTGGCTTGCGCTCGGCGCGCCCGGCGTCGACTGGACGCCGGGGGAGTACTACGCGAAGAACAAAGTCGCAAAGACATCGCCGCTCGCCGACGACACGGAGCTCGCGCGGGACCTGTGGGAACGCAGTACTCGGATGCTGGGGATCGACGCGTAACGAGCGCTGTCAGAGAATCTGGCCGATCGGCTCGCGCTTTTCGGCCTGGAAGCGATCCTCCGTGCGGCCGCGGGCCCAGTAGCCCGAGAGCGAGACCTGGCCGCGGTCGAGCCCGCGCTGGTCGAACATGACGCGCCGCAGTGCCTTCATCGACTCGCGCTCACCGTGTGCGAACACCTGCACGACACCGGCGGGCCAGTCGAACTGAGCGAGGACCGAGGCCAGTGTCTCGGCCTTATGGGTGGGGTCGACCACCCACTCGATCTCCACGCCCGCCGGGGCCTCGACCGGGATGATGGCGGTATCGGAGGAGACCTCCACGAACACATGACCCACGGCATCCGTCGGCAGCGCGGCCAGCGTCGCGGCGATCGCCGGAAGCGCCGACAGGTCACCGAGGAACAGGTGCCAGTCCGCGTCGGGGTCAGGGCGGTAACCGCCCCCCGGTCCCATGAGGCTGATGCGATCACCCGGGCGCGCCCCGGCCGCCCACGGCCCCGCGAGGCCTTCGTCGCCGTGCACGACGAAGTCGATGTCGAGTGTGCGGGCCTCGTGGTCGACGCGGCGCACCGTGTACGTGCGGGTGACGGGCACGGCATCGGCGCCGGTGAACTTCAGCTTGACGTATTTGTCTGTCTCGGGCCGGTCCTCGAACTCACCGAACCCGGCGCCGCCGAGCGTGACGCGCACGAGCTCCGGGCTCAGTTGCGCCGTCGCGACCACCTCCCACTCGATCGTGGGGCGGGGCGGGCGGACAGCAGTGCGCGAAGAAAGGGCCACCTCTCCACGGTAGTCGCCGGAACGGGGCGGGGGGCTGATCTGCGGGCGTAGCCTGAGAGGGTGCCCGCTGCCTCCGTTTCACCCCCGACCGCACGCGCACACCTCGAGCGAATCGCGGCCGAGGGTGGTCCGATCGGCGACACGCGGGGGTTCCCGATGCCGGCAGATCCGCGCGCCGCGGCTGTGCTCATCCTGTTCGGTGTCCTCGACGACCTCCCGAGCGATCATGTGGCCTCCGCGGTGTCCCGCGATCTCGACGTGCTGCTCCTCGCCCGCGCGACGACGCTGCGCTCGCACCCCGGGCAGGTGGCTTTTCCCGGGGGGCGGCTGGATCCCGGCGATGACGGCCCGACCGGTGCGGCCCTTCGTGAAGCTCGCGAAGAGACGGGGCTCGACCTCGCCGGTGTCGATGTGCTCGGCGCCCTCGACCCGGTGCCGCTCGAGTACTCCGGCCACGTCGTGACCCCCGTTCTCGGATGGTGGCGGCATCCGTCTGCCGTGGGGGTCGTGGATGAGGCCGAATCCGCCGCCGTCTTCCGCGCACCCGTCGCCGATCTTCTCGACCCCGCGCACCGCGGGGTCACCGTCATCCGGCGGGATGGACGCGAGTGGCGGGGCCCGGGGTTCGTCGTCGACCATCCGACGGGTGTCCATCTGGTCTGGGGTTTCACCGCTGTGCTGCTCGACGGATTGTTCACCCGCCTCGGATGGACCGAGCCCTGGGACCGCACTCGCCAACTCCCGATCCCGTAGCCCGGGCGAGGAGCGCGCGTCGACCTGAGGTAGGATCGTCCCTTGGAAGTGTGTCCGAGCGGCCTAAGGAGCATGGCTGGAATCCATGTAGGCGGGGTAACTCGTCTCGCAGGTTCAAATCCTGTCACTTCCGCCACAGAGAAAGCCCCGACTTCGCGGTCGGGGCTTTTTCGCGTCTCGCGGGAATGACAGCGCTATCCGGGTCGTTGTCCCGCGTGGCCCCGCCTCTAGATCGAGACATCGCATCACCCGGCATCCGCCGTTCCCCCAGGAGAGACACGTGAGTTCCACCCCGACCGGCGCGACAGCGCGCAAAAAGAAGCCCTTCTACCGCTCGTTCGGATTCCAGATCACGCTCGCGCTGATTCTCGGCGTCGTGCTGGGCGTGCTCGCGCTCAATCTGGGCACGGACGCGGAAGGCAACCCCAACGGGCTGACCGCGACACTGTCGACGATCGGCAACGGCTACGTCACGCTGCTGAAGGCTGCCGTGATTCCGCTCGTCTTCCTCGCGATCGTCGCGAGCATCACCCAGTTGCGCCGGGTCACCAACGCCGCGCGGCTGGCCGGCCAGACCCTGCTGTGGTTCGGGATCACCGCGCTGATCGCCGTGACGATCGGCATCGTCCTCGGGGTGACGATCCAGCCCGGCAATCGTGTCGATCACAGCGACCTGACCGCCGGTGACCCCTACGCGGTAGGCACCTGGTGGAACTTCCTGAAGGGCCTCATCCCGCAGAACTTCCTCGGCCTGACCGTGTCGAGCTCCGCCGATGCGGCCACCGGCGCAGTCACCTCGAGCGTCGGATTCAACGTCCTCCAGGTCATCGTGGTCTCGGTCGCCGTCGGGATCGCGGCGCTCAAGCTCGGAAAGCGCGCCGAGCCCTTCATCTCGGTCACCGAATCACTTCTGAAGGTCGTCCAGCGGGTGCTCTGGTGGATCATCCGGATCGCCCCGATCGGCACCCTCGGGCTCATCGGTTCGGCGGTCGTCTCGTACGGCACCGACAAGCTCCTCACGCTCGTCTGGTTCGTCGTGGCGGTGTATGTCGGACTCGTGCTCGTGCTGTTCGTCGTCTACCCGATTCTGATCAAGGCCAACGGGCTGTCGGTCCGCCAGTACTTCTCGGGCGTTTGGCCGGCGGTTCAGCTCGCCTTCGTGTCGCGCTCGTCGATCGGTACCTTGCCGCTGACGCAGCGGGTCACCGAGCGCAACCTCGGCGTGCCGCGGGAATACGCGTCGTTCGCGGTGCCGCTCGGTGCGACGACGAAGATGGATGGCTGCGCCGCGATCTACCCCGCGATCGCCGCGATCTTCGTCGCCCAGTTCTTCGGCGTCGAGCTCAACATCATCTCGTACGTGCTGATCGTGCTCGTCTCGGTCGTGGGCTCGGCCGCGACCGCCGGAACGACCGGCGCGACCGTCATGCTCACCCTGACGCTGTCGACACTGGGTCTTCCGCTGGAGGGCGTGGGTCTCCTCCTCGCGATCGACCCGATCCTCGACATGGGCCGTACGGCGGTCAACGTCGCGGGACAGGCGCTGGTTCCCACGATCGTGGCCAAGCGGGAGGGGATCCTCGACGAGGCGCTCTACAACGCACGGCGTGACGGAGAGCCGTTCGCGGACGACTCGGACGACGCCGTCGAGGATGGCGCATCGCCATCAGCGGAGCCCGTGCGCGCGTGACACCGCGACGAAGCCCCACTCCCGTCCTCGGGGGTGGGGCTTCGTCGTGTCCGATCAGCGGGCGGATGCCGGTGTGCTCACGACGTGCTCCGCGAACGCCGAACCGGGGCGCACGACCAGGGAACGGGGGCGCAGCGCTGAGGCGACGCGCGCCCGTCCGGAGACCGCGGCACGCATGCCCTCGCGAATGGCCGCCGCATCCCCACGGACATCGCCGACGGCTGGCGCAGGGGCCGGCGAGTAGCTCACGTGCTCGACGGCTGCGACGAGTCTGCGCGTCTCGTCACGCGGCGCATCCGCGGACGCGACGAGCCGCGCGCCGAACGCCCGCGGTGTCTCAGCGGACGTGACGTCCACGCCGAGATCGATCGCGGCATCCTGGACGTACCGCCACCCGGCGCCGACATTACCCCGGCCTGCTCGGCGCAGGAGCAGTCCGCGCCGGAGAGCCCCCGCCGCCGCCGGAGCCAGGAGCACGATCAGTACGATCCCGAGGACGGTCGCGGCCGGCCGCGGGTCGAACGCGGGGCCGGTGATGGCGCCGGCCAGCGTGTCGGTGTCGCGGTCGGCCGCGTTCGGTGCGGCCGTGGCGGAGGAAGTGGCGGTCGGTGTCGGGGTCGGGGCTCCCACATCCGTGCCCCCGTCGTCAGTGGGAGCCGACGCGGCAGGGACGAACCGCGTCTGCGTGCCGAGGCTCTTGGTCGGTTCGAACTGCACCCATCCGATCCCGCTGAAGTAGACCTCTGGCCACGCGTGCAGCTGCGCGGTCGACGCCTCCGCGACGCGCATGCCGTCGATCGATTCACCCGTGAAACCTCCGGGCAGGAACCCCACGGCGATGCGCGTCGGCATGTCGAGAGAGCGGGCCATGAGCGCGAAGGCGCCGGCGAAGTGCACGCAGTAGCCCTCCCTCTGCTCGAGGAACTGTGCGACAGCCTCGGCACTGCTCCCGTCGAAGCCGTCCGCCACGGGGGCCGTCAGCGAGTACCTGAACTCGGGGCCGCGGAACCAGTCCTGCAGCGCGATGAGCCGGTCGTAGTCGGTCGTCGCGCCGGCGGTCACTTGTGCGGCAAGCTCGCCGACGACCGGCGGCGTGCCTTCCGGGAGCGATTGCAGGTCGATGCGCGACTCGGTGATCTCGGTCTCGGCCGCACGGATCTGCTCGAGGGTCGGACGGGGGACGTGCGTGATGACCTCGTACTGCTGACCCTGCGCGTTGCTTTCGCCCGTCTGGACCGTCCGGCTGTACGGGACCGACCGCCACAGCCCCTCGAGGCCGTTCACGCCGACGGCCGGAAACGAGACCGGCAGATACGCCGAGGACAGCTGGTCGATCGAGACGAACGTGCGGTATTCGGTCAGGCGCACGCCCTCGTCGACGGTGACGGGGGCCAGCGGCGCCTCTTCGAGCGGCACCGAACGGAGGCGGTCCGGCATCCACACCGCGCCATCGAAAACCGACAACGTCGCCACGCGCAGGTACGGCGGTGTCGGGGAGTCGCTGTAGGTCGACAGGACGGGCACATCGGAGCGTTGCCGCAGATCATCGCCGAGGTCGAGGCTGGGATCGATACTCGCGATCAGCCCGCCGGCGCCGGCAGTCGCGGGCGGAGGGGGGAGCGCGGGTGCCGCAACGAGCGCGGCGACGATCGCGACCGCGCCGATCGCGACGGCGACCGGTGTGACGCCGGCCGCACGGCCACCGGTGGCGGGCGCTTCGCGTGTGCGGGTGTCGGCACGGATCAGGAAGAGAAGGGATGCCGCGAGCACGGCGAACGCGCTCACATCGACGCCCGAGGGGACGGCGATCGCGGGCACGAGCCACACCGCGACGAGCGCGATCCCGGCCAGCAGCGGCATCCGTGCGGTCAAGACGACGTGGTCCAGGGCAATCGTGAGGAGCCCGAGCGAGGCGACGACCAGGAAGTTCAGGCCTGCGCTGGCCGGCAGGGGCGCGGCCCCGAGGAGAATCTCGTTCGACGCGGACTGAACGAGCAGTCGCGCCGCATCGAACGCGCCGCCGGTCGGGATGACACCGAGGAGCGACTGCGACGGGAAGGCGACCAGGGTGATGACAGCGACCCAGACGGCGAGCTCGACCCCACTCACCGCGACCGCCGGCACCCGTCGCCGCCGGAGCAGATAACCGACGGTCAGCAGGACGGCCGGCATCGCTCCGGCTCCCACGACCCACAGTCCGGGCGAGATCACCGAGTACAGCGGGATCACCATGGCCTGCAGTGCCAGCCACAGGGCGATCGTCACGCGCAGCGCGCCCGGCCGGGCGCCGGGGCGGCCGTCAGCCGCCGACACGGCTGGTCCCTCGATCGACGACGGAGCGCCAGGCCTGGGTCAGATCGTCGTCCGGACCGATGCCGGCCGCACGCCAGCCCGCGTCGGACGCACGGGCGAGCGCCGTGCCGTGCGGGGCGACCGCGAGCAGAATCGGCAGGGAACTGTGGTGGGCCAGCGGGCCGAGGAGCGCGGCATCCGCTTCGTCGAGGATGCCCGTGACGACCACGAGCGGGCCGGTCATCGTGCCGGCGAACAGCCGGACCGTGGCATCGAGCGAAGCCTGCCCGTGGGTGACGATCGTGGCGAGCGACATCGCGAGATGGAGGGCGCCGGCCATATCGCCGCTGTCGATCGGTGCGCACAGCTCCGCGCCGTCGACCTCGAGCACCGAAACCCGATACCCCTCCGCGACGAATCGCGCGACGGCGGACACGGCCGCGCTGACGGCCGCTTCGAAACCGGGGTCCGCGCCCGGAGCGCGGGCGGCGCTCTGGTCCCACCGGCGCACGGCGCGATCGAAGATCACGGTCGCCTCAGGGGCGGTCTCCTGCTCCTCCTGCCGCACCATCAACTCGTCGCGATGGGCGCTCGCCCGCCAGTGGATGCGGCGCATCGAATCGCCCGGCGTGTAATGGCGGGGGACGAGGTTGTCGGCGCCCTGACCCAGCTGGTGCGTGGCGGTGTGCATGCTGCCGCCGGCTTCGCCGGGGAGATCTGCGAGGGCTCCGAGGTCGACGATGACCGGCGCGACCGTGAGTGCGACCGTGCCGCCGACGGCATGGCGGCGTCGAGCGAATCCGAACGGATCGGTCGACGTGATCGTGAGCGGCCCGAATCGGCGCACGCCACGGCGCTCGGCGCGCACCTGGTACGTGATCTCCACGCCGTTGCGTTCCGTGCGCATGCCGGAGGCGACCGCCGGGAAATCTCCCGTGGCGTCCCCGGAGATGCCCCGGGGCAGGGTGTCTGTCCACCGGCCCTGCGCGATCGGCAGGGGAGAGCGGATGGCGACCCGTGCGCGCACGTCGACGTCGCTTCCGACCGCCACGATATCGGGGGAGAAGGACCGTGACACGGTTTCGGTGCGCCTGACGAGATGGAGCGTGGCCACGCTCGCGATGACGACCGCGGCCAACAGCACGCCGACGTAGATCAGCTCGGTGAGGCGGAACTCGTGTGCCAGCACGAAGCACAGCAGGCTCAGCAACGCTGCGCCCGTGCCCCGGACTGTCAGCGGCCAGCGTGTCATCGGAGGATCAGCGCGTAGCGAGAGGCACGCGGACGGAGCCGGCGATCGACTGCACGATCCCGGCAACCGTGTCGCCCGCGCTGTGTCCGCGTGATGCTGCCGAGGTGCGGGCCGGGATCAGTCGGTGCGCGAAGACGGGTTGCAGGAGGGTGACGAGATCATCGGGAATGACGAAGTTCCGGCCATCCAGCGCGGCCCAGACCTTCGCGGCCCGGACGAGCTGCAGCGTCGCGCGCGGACTCGCCCCCAGTCGCAGCTCGGGGTGCTGCCGGGTCGCGCGGGCGAGGGAGACGGCATATTCCTCGACCGCGGGGGAGACATGGACCGTCCGCGCCCACTCGATGAGGGCGCGCACCTGACTCGCGTCGGCGACCGGTGAGAGCGCATCGAGCGGATTGACGGCATCCCGCTGCCGCAGCATGAGGGCTTCGTCGGCGGCTTCCGGATACCCCATCGAGATGCGCATCATGAATCGGTCACGCTGCGCTTCGGGCAGCGCGTAGGTGCCCTCCATCTCGAGGGGGTTCTGGGTCGCGACGACCAAGAACGGATCGGGCAGAAGGTGGCTCGTGCCGTCGACCGTGACTTGCCCTTCCTCCATCGCTTCGAGGAGCGCCGACTGGGTCTTCGGCGATGAGCGGTTGATCTCGTCCGCGATGACGATGTGCGCGAAGATCGCGCCCGGCTTGAACTCGAATTCCCGATCGACGGGGTTGTAGACGCTGACGCCGGTCACGTCGCCGGGTAGCAGGTCGGGCGTGAACTGGATGCGGCGCACGGTCGCCTCGATGGATGCCGCGAGCGCTCGCGCGAGCATCGTCTTGCCGACGCCGGGAACGTCCTCGATGAGGAGGTGGCCTTCGGCGAGGAGGCACACGAGGGCTGCCCGCACGGCGGCCGGTTTGCCGTCGATCACTCGCGAGACCGACGCCGCGATCGCGTCGGTGGACTCGGCGAAGCTGGTGGCATCTACAGCGGGGGCGTTGGGCGTCAAGTCCGGCATGCGGCTCCCTGCAGATCGGGATCGGCGGTGGACGCGGCGGTGCGGCCCCGAACCGAGCCTAGCCCGGGCGGGAAGGCCGGGGCTGGGAGTCGGCTAGACTTGTGGCGGCTCTCCGCGAGACGGCACCCAGGCCAACTCCCCCAGGACGGAAACGTAGCAAGGGTAACCGGGCTCTGCCGGGTTCGCGGAGAGTCTTACTTTTCCCCCGGGGATGACGGCGTCTGCGGGGAAGACAGCGCGAACGGCCCATCGAGCACGGCCCACTGCAGCAGCATGATCGTCTTCGCATCCTGGATACGCCCGTCGCGGATCATCGCCAGTGCCTCCTCGATGCCGAGATCGAGGAGTTCGATGTGCTCGCCCTCGTCGGCAAGACCACCGCGATGGGTCGTGAGTGCGGACCCGTCGTAGGGCGCGGCGAAGAAGTGGATGCGCTCGGTCACCGAGCCCGGACTCATATAGACGTCCCACACGTGGGTGAGCTCGCCGACGTCGACACCGGTCTCTTCCTGGGCTTCACGGCGGATGGCGGTGATCGGGTCGTCGTCGTCGAGGAGGCCCGCGGCGGTTTCCAGCAGCATCCCGTCGGGGTGGCCGTTGACGTAGACGGGATAGCGGAACTGACGCGTGAGCAGAACGCGGCGGCGTTCGGGGTCGTACAGCAGGATCGTCGCGCCGTTTCCGCGGTCGTAGGTCTCGCGCTGCTGCGTCTGCCAGGTGCCGTCCGGCGCCCGGACCTCGAGGGTCGTGCGGCGCAGGACATGCCAGGCGGCGGCGACCACCTCGACATCGGTCACCCGGACGTCGGGGTTGCCGTCGAGGCCCAGTCCGGTGCGATGGAGCCCCGTGCGCCCACGCTGATCGGGAACAACGGCTCCGGGCTGCAACACGCTGTCTGGCATGATCCCGAGCGTAACCCCGCCGCGTGGGCCGTCGGGTTTTCTCTGGGGTGGATCCTGGCCGGGCTGTGCGGCCAGACCATAGGGTTGGCAGCGTGGCTCAGAGCATCTACATCACATCCGCGGAAGGCCTTTCCGGCAAGTCCACGATCGTGCTGGGGGTGATCGATGCACTGACGCGCGTGACACCGAGGGTCGGTGTGTTCCGTGCCATCGCGCGCTCGACCGCGGAGCGCGATTATGTGCTCGAGATGCTGCTCGACCATATCGACGTCGATCTGGATTACGAGGAGTGCGTCGGGGTCACGTACGACGACGTCCGTCGCGATCAGGATGCCGCACTCTCCACGATCGTGGAGCGCTACAAGGCGGTCGAAGCCAAGTGCGACGCCGTCGTCATCGTCGGCAGCGATTTCACCGACGTCGGCTCGATGACCGAACTCGGCTACAACGCCCGAATCGCGGCGAATCTCGGCGCCCCCGTGCTACTCGTCCTGAACGGGCGTGCGAGCGAAGGCGACCGACTCGGCGTCTCGATCCCGCGTACGCCCCACGAGCTCGGTCAACTCACGGCCCAGGCCGTCACCGAGCTCCAGCATCACCGCGCAGAACTGTTCGCCGTCATCACCAACCGTGCCGATCCCGTCACGCTGTCGGAGATCAATGCGGAGATCGCCCGCACGGTCGCCGATGTGCCGGCAGTGGACGGCACGCGCGAATCCGCCGTGGGCGTGTGGTCGATCCCCGAGGACATCTACCTGGTCGCTCCCGCCGTCCGCGACGTCATGCTGAGCCTCGGCGGCACGCTCCTGCGTGGCGATGAGGCTCTCCTGACCCGCGAAGTCGTCGATGTCGTCGTGGCCGGAATGTCGCTGAACAACGTGCTGGCCCGTCTCGAGGAAGGGGCGATCGTGATCGTCCCGGCCGACCGCACCGAGGTGCTCCTGGGGCTCTTGCTCGCGAACTCGTCCGGCACCTTCCCGTCGATCTCCGGAATCATCCTCAACGGCCCGTTCCCTCTGCCGGGTGCCGTGCAGAAGCTCATGGCGGGCCTGGATTCGTCGTTGCCGATCGTTCAGACCGACCTCGACACGTTCGACACCGCGGTCCGGGTCATGGGGACCCGCGGCCGGCTGGCCGCCGGGTCGCAACGCCGATACGACACGGCGCTCGCGCTTTTCGAGCAGAATGTCGACACGGAAGAGCTGACCACTGCGCTCGGTCTCGCGCATTCGAGCGCGGTCACTCCGCTCATGTTCGAGTATCAGCTGCTCGAACGTGCGCGTACGGGACGCAAACGCATCGTCCTGCCCGAGGGAAGCGACGACCGGGTTCTGCGCGCCGCGGCTACGGTGCTGGCCCGCGGCATCGCCGACCTCACGATCCTGGGGGAGGAGGCCGACGTCCGCGGACGCGCGGTCGAGTTGGGCCTGGACATCAGCGCCGCCCACGTGCTGAGCCCGTTCGATCCGGCCACGGTCGACCGCTTCGCGAAAGAGTATGCGCTGCTCCGCGCACACAAGGGCGTCACGTACGAGAAAGCCGCCGACACCGTCACCGACGTGTCGTATTTCGGCACGATGATGGTCCACCTGGGCCTCGCCGATGGCATGGTGTCGGGTGCGGCGCACACGACGGCGCACACCATCCGTCCGGCGTTCGAAATCATCAAGACGAAGCCCGGGGTGTCGGTCGTCTCGAGCGTTTTCCTCATGGCGCTCGCCGACCGGGTGCTGGTTTACGGCGACTGCGCCGTGGTGCCTGATCCGTCCGCGGAGCAGTTGGCCGACATCGCGGTGTCCTCCGCGGCGACGGCCGCGCAGTTCGGGATCGACCCGCGCGTGGCGATGCTGTCGTACTCGACGGGGGAGTCGGGTTCGGGCGAAGACGTCGACAAGGTACGCGCGGCCACGGCTCTCGTCCGCGAGCGCGCCCCCGAGCTGCTCGTCGAAGGCCCCATCCAATACGACGCGGCCGCCGATGCGGCCGTGGCGAAGGCGAAGATGCCCGACTCCGCGGTGGCGGGGCGGGCCACCGTCTTCGTCTTCCCCGACCTCAACACCGGCAACAACACCTACAAAGCCGTGCAGCGCTCCGCCGGGGCCGTCGCGATGGGGCCGGTGCTCCAGGGTCTCAACAAGCCCATCAACGACCTCTCCCGCGGCGCACTCGTCGAAGACATCGTCAACACGATCGCCATCACCGCGATCCAGGCCCAGGCCGAAGGAGCAGCATCCGCATGACCGTCGTGCTCGTGATCAACAGTGGGTCGTCCTCGTTCAAATACCAGCTGGTCGACGTCGAAGACCAGCGGGCTCTCGCCTCGGGTCTCGTGGAGCGGATCGGGGATCCCGCCGGCGGCATCGCGACGCACAAGGTCGGCGACGCCAAGCACGCGCGTGAGCTCCCGATCCCCGATCACACGGCGGGATTCGCCGTCATGCTCGAGGCGTTCGCCGAGCACGGCCCGTCGCTGTCGGAGCACCCCCCGATCGCGGTGGGTCACCGCGTCGTCCAGGGCGGTGCCCGCTTCTTCGAACCCACGCTCATCACGCGTCTCGTCGAGATCAACATCGACGAACTGTCCGCCCTCGCCCCGCTCCACAACCCCGGTGCGCTGCAGGGCATCAAGGCGGCACGCGCGGACTTCTCCCAGATCCCGCACGTCGCCGTCTTCGACACGGCGTTCCACCAGAGCATGCCCGAAGCGGCATACACCTACGCCATCGACAAGGCGATCGCGGAGAAGCATCGCATCCGCCGCTACGGCTTCCACGGCACGAGCCACAAATTCGTCAGCGAGGAAGCCGCCCGATTCGTCGGGAAGGACCTCGGCTCCCTCCGCCAGATCGTCCTGCACCTCGGGAACGGAGCGTCCGCCGCGGCGATCGAGGGGGGTCTTTCCGTGGACACCTCGATGGGGCTCACCCCTCTGCAGGGCCTCGTCATGGGCACCCGCTCGGGCGACATCGATCCATCGGCGCTCCTCGTCCTCGCCCAGCGCGAGCACTGGACCCCGTTCGAGGTCGACGAGTTCCTCAACAAGAGGTCGGGGATGCTCGGCCTCGCCGGAGCATCGGACATGCGCGACATCGAGGAGCGCTACGAGGCGGGGGACCCGGACGCCGTCGTCGCGTTCGACGTGTACGCCCACCGACTCCGCGCGTACATCGGCGCCTACCTCGGGCAGCTCGGCGGTGTAGACGTCATCTCCTTCACCGCCGGCGTGGGCGAGAACTCACCGCTCGTGCGCGCGACGGCCCTGCGGACCTTCGGCTTCGCGGGCATCGAGATCGATCCCGAGCGCAACCAGGCGCGGAGCCCGGGCATCCGCGTCATCTCCACCGACGCCTCCCCGGTGACCGTCCTCGTGGTCCCCACCAACGAGGAGCTGGAGATCGCCCGGCAGACCCTGCAGGTCGCCCGGCCGCGCTGAGCATCCCGACCCACCCTGCCTGGGAGTTCGTCATGCACCGGAAACAGGGTGCGCACTACGCTGGGACGGTGACAGCCGAAACGCTTCCTGACCTGTCCGCCTACGACGGGGTCCTGTTCGATCTGGACGGGGTCCTCACACCGACCGCCGAAGTGCATATGCACGCGTGGCAGACGATGTTCACCGAACTGTTCGCCGCGTGGGGCATCGAGCCGGCGTACACCGACGAGGACTATTTCCGGTACCTCGACGGGAAACAGCGCTACGACGGCGTCGCCAGCCTGCTGCGCTCGCGCGACGTCGAAGTTCCGTGGGGTGATCCCTCCGATGACCCGGCCGCCGACACCGTCTGCGGTATCGGCAACCGCAAGAATGCCGTGTTCTCCCGCGTGCTGCGCACCGACGGCATCGCGCCCTATCCGGGTTCCCTGGCGCTGGTCGACCGCCTGATCGCCCTCGGCGTGCCGATCGGCGTCGTCTCAAGCTCGAAAAACGCCGAAGAAGTGCTGACCGTCGCCGGCATCCGCGACCGCTTCCCGGTCGTGATGGACGGCGTGGTCGCCGCGCGCGAAGGCCTGCGGTCCAAGCCCGAGCCGGACATGTTCGCCGTGGGCGCGCGGATGCTGGGCGTGGACCCCGCCCGCAGCGCCGCCGTCGAAGACGCGCACTCCGGTGTCGCCTCGGCATCCGCCGCCGGCTTCGCGCTGGTCGTCGGCGTCGATCGTGGCGCGGGCGCGCAGGCGCTCCTCGACCTCGGCGCACACGTCGTCGTGGACGACCTCGGTGCATTCATGGAGGAGAAGTGATGGATCGCGACCGTTTCCCGATCGACCCCTGGCGTCTCGTCGAGAAGAGGTTCAGCCTCGACGACGCCGGCGTCACCGAAACGCTTTTCTCCGTCGGCAACGGATACCTCGGACTCCGCGGAAACCAGCCCGAGGGCCGCCACGAGCACGAGCACGGCACGTTCATCAACGGGTTCCACGAGACGTTCCCGATTCGGCACGCTGAGCAGGCTTATGGGTTCGCCGAGGTCGGCCAGACGATCGTCAACGCCCCGGACGCGAAGATCATGCGGGTGTACGTCGACGACGAACCGCTGTCGTTCGATGTCGCCGACGTCCGCGAGTACGAGCGCGTGCTCGATATGCGCACGGGCGTCTTGACTCGGCATGTGCGCTGGACGACACCGAGCGGCAAAGACGTCCTCATCGACTTCGAACGGATGGTCTCGTTCGAAGACAAGCACCTGGCCGTGCAGCGCGTCTCGGTGACGGTGATCGGCGCGGATGCCGCAGTCGCGATCAGCTGTCAGATGATCAATCGCCAGGACGGCGAGGATGTCTACGGCGGTGCCGCGCCCGGTCGCGCCCGGAAGGCAGGGTTCGACCCGCGACGCGCGGAGAAGATCGATGAGCGGGTGCTCCACTCCGAGGAATACTGGCAGGACGGGCAACGCTCGGCGCTGGCGTATCGAGTTGCGGCGTCCGGGATGACGCTGTCGGTCGTCGCGGATCACGTCATCGAGACCGAGAACGACTACTCGGCGCGCACCTCGATCGACCCCGACATCGCCAAGAACGTCTTCCGCGTGCAGGCGAAAGCGGGTGTTCCGACCACGGTCACGAAGGTCGTGGCCTATCACACGTCGCGCGGTGTCCCCGGGCGCGAGCTCGTCGACCGCGGACGCCGGGCACTGGACCGGGTGGCGGCCGAGGGCGCGCAGGTGCAGTTCGACCGGCAGACCGAATGGATGGCGGCCTTCTGGGACCGATCCGACATCGTCATCCAGGGCCATGATGACCTCCAGCAGGCGACGCGCTGGTGCCTCTTGCAGTTGGCGCAGGCTGCCGCGCGCGCCGATGGGCAAGGTGTCCCCGCGAAGGGGGTGTCGGGCTCGGGCTACAGCGGACACTACTTCTGGGACACCGAGATCTACGTGCTGCCGTTCCTCATGTACACGACGCCGCAGTGGGCCCGCAACGCGCTGCGGATGCGGTACCTCATGCTCCCCGCAGGGCGGAAGCGCGCCGCACAGCTCAACGAGGCCGGAGCGCTGTTCCCGTGGCGCACGATCAACGGTGAAGAGGCGTCGGCCTATTACGCCGCCGGTACCGCGCAGTACCACATCAACGCCGACGTGAGCTTCGCCCTCGCCAAGTATGTGCGGGCCACGGGCGACATCGATTTCCTCCACCGGGAGGGCGTCGACATCGCCGTCGAGACAGCGCGGCTGTGGTCGACGCTCGGATTCTGGCGCTTCTCCGAGTCGGGCGACATGGAGAGCTTCCACATCCACGGCGTGACGGGGCCGGACGAGTACACGACGGTCGTCAACGACAATCTGTTCACGAATGTGATGGCGCGCTTCAACCTGCGTTTTGCTGCGCGGGTCGTCCGCGAAATGGCCGAGACGGTGCCCGAGGCGTACGCCCTGATGGTCGACCGTCTGGGTCTTGGCGAGGCCGAAGCCGACGGGTGGGAAGCGGCCGGCGAGGCCATGCACATTCCCTACAGCGATGCCCTCGGCATCCACCCACAGGACGCGATCTTCCTCGAACGTGAAGTCTGGGACCTCGATTCGACCCCGCCTGAGCATCGGCCCCTGCTGCTGCACTTCCACCCGCTTGTGATCTACCGCTACCAGGTGCTCAAGCAGGCTGATGTGGTGCTCGCGCTGTTCTTGCAGGGCAACCACTTCACCGACGAGGAAAAACTGGCCGACTTCGAGTACTACGACCCGCTCACCACGGGCGACTCGACGCTGTCCGCCGTCGTGCAGTCGATTCTGGCGGCGGAGGTCGGATACCAGGACCTCGCTCTGGAGTACTTCGCTCAGTCGATCTTCGTCGACCTGGGTGATCTGCATCACAACGCTGCGGACGGCGTGCACGTCGCCTCGGCGGGTGGCGTGTGGACCGCGCTCGTGTCGGGCTTCGGCGGTATGCGGGACCACTTCGGCGAGCTCACGTTCGACCCGCGCTTGCCGGCCGATTGGCCCTCGTTGTCGTTCACGCTTCACTGGCACGGGACGCAATTGCGCATCACGGTGACCGCCGGCACCCTCGAGGTCGTCGCCTCACCGGGCGAGCCGGTGAGCTTCATGGTCCGGGGTGCGTCGTACGTTGTGGCCGGCGGAGAGACGGTCACGGTGCGCCTGCACGGGCAGGGACCCGTGCTGCACGGCCGCCCGACGCTCGAGGATCTCGGCGAGTCGCTCCGCGAGGACGGCACGCTGCTGTCCGCCTCGGTGCCGGCGATGACGACCTCGATCCCGGTGATCACCGGCAGCATGCCGATCATCAGCGGGGACGACGGAAACCTCGGTATCGACACCTGACGCCCATTGCCCGAAAAGTGGGCGCGAATCGTCTCTCCCGCCGCGTGTGGGGACAGTTCGCGCCCACTTTCTGGGTGGCGCGTCAGGGGTGAGAGAGGATCGCCCGGACCGCGTTGCGACCGGCGCGGTTGGCGCCGACGGTGGACTGGGACGGGCCGTATCCGATCAGGAACAGGCGCGGTTCGTCGAGCGCGCGGCCGTCCGCGACGCGGATACCCCCGGCCGCTGTCCGCAGCCCGAGAGGCGCGAGATGGGCGATGTCCGCGCGGAATCCTGTCGCCCAGAGGATGACGTCGGCGGGTTCGAACGAGCCATCCGGCATGCGCACGCCGTGCTCCTCGATGCGCGTGAACATCGGATGCCGCAGGAGCACGCCGCGTGCCTCGGCCGCGCGCGCCCAGGGGGTCCAGTGCTGGCCGGTGACAGAGATGACGCTGCCGGGTGGGAGGCCTTGCCGCACACGCTCCTCCACGCCGGCGATCGCCGAGACGCGGGCGGCGGTGTCGAAGTCCGCGGCATCCCACGTCACGTCGTTTCGCGTCACCCAGAAGGTGTCGGTCAGGCGGGAGATCTCATCGAGCAGCTGGATGGCCGAGATCCCGGCGCCGACGATCACGACGCGGCGGCCGGCGAACTCCTCCGCCGAGACGTAATCGTGCACGTGGAGTTGCCGGCCGGCGAACTGCTCGTGACCCGGATAGTGCGGCCAAAAAGGGCGCCGCCACGTGCCGGTCGCGTTGATGACGTACCGGGCCGCCCAGGTGCCGGCATCCGTCTCGACGAGCATCCGACCTGAGGGATCATCGTCCGCGCGGCGGACCGCGTGGGCATGGACCGGTCGGCGCACCTGGAGGTCGAACCGCTCTTCGTATTCGGCGAAGTACGCGGGCAGTACATCGGCGCTCGCCGCGGTCGGATCCGCGGGTGGCACCGCGAAGCCGGGCAGTTCGTGGATGCCGTTGACCGTCGCCATCCGCAACGACCGCCAGCGGTGCTGCCACGCTCCGCCGGGCGCAGTCTCGGCATCGAGCGCGACGTACGCCCGATCTCCGTTCTCCGGCGTGTATCCCCGACGTCGGAGGTGATACGCCGCGGACAACCCGGCCTGGCCCGCGCCGATGACGGCGACGTCGGCGGCTGCGGGATTCACATCGGAAGTAAACGCGCAGGGGTGGGGGATGTTCCCGGCGTCGTGTCGGTGCCACGCCGTAGGCTGTCCTGGTGACCACCGCCCTGTATCGCCGCTACCGGCCCGAAACGTTCGGCGAGATGATCGGGCAGGCCCAGGTCACCGACCCCCTCATGACCGCGCTGCGCAGCGATCGCGTCGGCCACGCCTACCTGTTCTCCGGCCCCCGCGGATGTGGCAAGACGACCTCGGCGCGCATTCTGGCGCGGTGCCTCAACTGTGCGCAGGGACCCACCGACGTCCCGTGTGGGACGTGCGACAGCTGCGTCGAGCTCAGCCGTGGTGGCGGCGGGTCCCTGGACGTCGTCGAGATCGATGCCGCCTCGCACAACGGTGTCGACGATGCCCGCGATCTGCGTGAGCGCGCGATCTTCGCGCCGGCGCGCGACCGGTTCAAGATCTTCATCCTCGACGAGGCGCACATGGTGACGGCGCAGGGGTTCAACGCCCTGCTCAAGCTCGTCGAAGAGCCGCCGGATCACGTGAAGTTCATCTTCGCGACGACCGAGCCCGAGAAAGTCATCGGGACGATCCGCTCGCGGACGCACCACTATCCTTTCCGGCTCGTCGCCCCGGCGGCGATGCTCGAGTACGTCGAACAACTGTGTGTGCAAGAGGGAGTGCAGGTCGAGGCCGGTGTCCTCCCGCTCGTCGTGCGTGCCGGTGGGGGGTCCCCCCGCGACACCCTCTCGCTGCTCGACCAGCTGATCGCGGGATCCGACCCGTCGACCGGTTCGGGCCCGGACGGCGCGCTGGTGCGGTACGAGCGCGCGGTGTCGCTCCTCGGTTACACCCACGCCGAACTGCTCGATGAGGTCGTCGAGGCGTTCGCGGGGAACGACGCGGGCGCCGCATTCGCGGCTGTCGATCGCGTCGTGCAGACGGGCCAAGACCCCCGCCGCTTCGTCGACGATCTGCTCGAGCGGCTGCGTGATCTCATCATCGTCGCCGCCACGGGGCAGGGCGCATCCGCCGTCCTCCGCGGAATACCCGTCGATGAACTCGAGCGGATGGGGCGGCAGGCGTCGGCTTTCGGCACCGACCGACTCTCGAAGATCGCCGACCTCGTCGTCACGACGCTGGATGACATGACCGGGGCGACGTCACCGCGGCTACAGCTCGAGCTTCTCGTGGCGCGCGTGCTCGCCTCGGCACCGGACGCGGGCAGTGCGCACGCGCCGGCAGCGGTGGTGCGGGTCGACGCTCCGGCACCGGCCGCACCCGCGGCACGTGTCGACGCACCTGCGCCGTCCACCGTGGCTCGGGACGCGTCGGTGTCCGCTCCCGTTGCTCCTCCGCTCCCGGCGGACGAGGCGCCGGCGTCGAACGCGCCGGCCGCCGCCGACGTGCCCGCACCCGTGATCCCGTCCGGTCCGCTGACCCTCGGCCACGTGCGCGATGCCTGGCCTGAGATCCTCCAGCGACTCGAGCCCGTGAGCCGCTCGTCATGGATGATCGCGACCGCAGCGACTCCGGTCGCCTACGCCGACGACGTTCTCACGCTGTCGTTCCAGAGCCAGAACGATGTCGCCTCCTTCAAAAAGCTCTCGGCCGGTGCCGGCCCGAGTGAGGATCTCCGCGGCGCGATCGCGGGTGTCCTGGGTGTCCGGGTCAAGTACGTCGCGCGGCACGACTCCGACACGGGCGGTGCCGGCGGCAGCGCCGGACCGACGGATGGTGGGGGCTCTTCGGGCCCCGGCTCGCGCGGCGGCGGCTCCGGACCACGTGGTGCCGGACCCTCCGCGGGAGGACCCGCACGCCCGGCGGCCGCGAACCGCTCCGCGCCCTCGCATCCCGCGGCATCCTCTCCGGTCACGGAATGGGCGGTAGCCGCGATCCCCACCGGCGATGCCCCCGCGCAGGCCGGAGCTCTGGCGGTCGACGACGAGCCCGAAGAGGCGGCATCCGCTCCGGCGCGGACGCTGACACTGCAACGCGAAGGTGACGTCCTCGACGACGGTCCCGAGCCGACGCCGCCGGACGACGACGACGCGCCACCGCCCCCGGCCGACGTTCACGCTCCGGTTCCGCCGCGCGCCGCGGTCGCCGTCGAGCGCCCCGAACGGCCCGCCACACGCACGGGGGGCATCGAGCGGGTCGGTGAAGCGGTCGTCCGGCAGATGCTCGGTGCCACGTTCGTCCGAGAAGAGCCGTACACGCCCCCGACGAGGTTCAACTAACCCATGTACGACGGCATCGTCCAAGACCTGATCGACGAGTTCGGACGCCTTCCCGGCATCGGACCCAAGTCGGCGCAGCGCATCACCTTCCACATTCTCCAGACGCCGAGTTTCGACGTGTCGCGACTGTCGCTCCTCCTCGGCGACCTGCGGGAGCGGGTGCGCTTCTGCGAAATCTGCGGCAATGTCTCCGAGCAGGACCGGTGCAGCATCTGCCGCGACTCCCGGCGTGACCCGGCGCTGATCTGCGTCGTCGAAGATGCTAAGGATGTCTCATCGATCGAGCGCACGCGCGAGTTCCGCGGGCTGTACCACGTGCTCGGCGGTGCGATCAGTCCGATCGCCGGCGTCGGCCCCGATGATCTGCGCATCACGCAACTCATGCAGCGCCTCGCCGACGGCACCGTGCAAGAGGTGATCCTCGCGACGAACCCCAACCTCGAGGGGGAGGCGACGGCGACGTATCTGAGTCGGCTCCTGCACACCCTCGAGATCCGTGTCACTCGCCTCGCCTCGGGGCTCCCCGTCGGCGGCGACCTGGAGTACGCCGACGAGGTCACGCTCGGCCGTGCGTTCGAAGGCCGCCGCGCCGTCTGATGGGCGTTCGACCGTGGGCGTCCGGAACCTGGACGAACGAGCCCGTCGACACGCGTGTGACCACCGACGGGCTGGTGGTGATGGCGCGCGAAGGCAGCGACGCCTGGCGCCGGACGTCGTATGGCTTCGTGCACGACACCGAACATGCTCTGCTGGCAGCGCTTCCGCAGCGCACCGCCGTCGAAGTGTCCTTCCGCCTCGACTTCACCGCGCAGTTCGACCAGGCTGGTGTCTTCCTCCGCGTCGATGACGAGCACTGGATCAAAGCGGGGGTCGAGTTCAGCGACGGCACGAACAGTCTCGGCGCCGTCGTCACGGCTCGCTTCTCGGACTGGTCACTCGCGCCCGTGCCGGACTGGGCGGGAAGAGACGTCACGGTCCGGGCGAGTCGGTCGGGTGATGCCGTCACCATTCGCGCGCGCGTCGCGGACGAGCCCTGGCGCCTCGTCCGCCTGGCTCCGCTCGACGCGTCTGCAGTGGTAGAGGCAGGGCCGTTCTGCTGTGCTCCGACCCGCGGCGGACTGACGGTGCTGTTCACAGACTGGCGCGTCGTGCCCGCCGACGAGAGCCTTCACCCGGAGTGAGCGTCACATGGCCGTCAGGGCATCCGGCCCTCTCTAAGATGGTGCGGTGGGGCCGGCATCCGTCCGTTCGGGCCTCGTCCACACACCCGGGAGTTCCACAGTGGCGCTGATCGTCCAGAAATACGGCGGGTCATCCGTTGCCGATGCCGAGAGCATCAAGCGGGTCGCCAAGCGGATCGTCGACACCCGCCGCGCCGGCCACGACGTCGTCGTCGCCGTGAGCGCGATGGGCGACACGACCGATGAACTCCTCGACCTCGCGCACCAGGTCGCGCCGATCTCGGCACCGCGTGAGCTCGACATGCTGCTGAGCTCGGGCGAGCGCATTTCGATGGCGCTGCTCGCGATGGCGATTCACTCCATGGGGTTCGAGGCGCGCTCGTTCACCGGCAGCCAGGCCGGCATGATCACCGACGCGACGCACGGTGCGGCGCGGATCGTCGATGTCACCCCCGTCCGGCTGCGCGAAGCGCTCGACGAAGGTGCGATCGTCATCGTCGCCGGTTTCCAAGGCTTCAACCGCGACACCCGCGACATCACGACGCTCGGCCGTGGCGGCTCCGACACGACCGCCGTCGCCCTTGCCGCCGCTCTCGACGCGGATGTCTGTGAGATCTACAGCGACGTCGATGGCATCTACACGGCCGACCCCCGCGTCGTGCCGCAGGCACGCAAACTCGACGTCGTCTCGTCGGAGGAGATGCTCGAGCTCGCCGCCAACGGTGCCAAGGTGCTCTACATCCGTGCCGTCGAGTACGCCCGTCGGCACGGGGTCATGATCAACGCCCGCTCGACATTCAGTTCGGGGCAGGGGACTTTTGTCCTGAGCCCGGGAATGACCGCCCCCGCATCGATCGTCACGGCTTCGCCGCGCACACAGGAGAGTCCCATGGAAGAGCCCATCGTCGCCGGTGTCGCCACCGACCTCAGCCAGGCCAAGATCACCGTCATCGGTGTTCCCGACGTTCCTGGCAAGGCGGCCGAGATCTTCAAGATCGTCGCGAAATCCGGCGCCAACGTCGACATGATCGTGCAGAACGTCTCCGCCGCGGCGACCGGTCGCACCGACATCTCGTTCACCCTGCCGAAGACGGATGCGTCGCTCGCTCTGCGCGCGCTCGCCGCCGAGCAGGCCGACGTGGGCTTCGAGAGCCTCGTGCACGACGACCAGATCGGCAAGCTCTCGGTCGTCGGCGCCGGCATGCGCACCCACTCGGGTGTCTCGGCGACGCTGTTCGAAGCTTTGTCGACGGCCGGGGTCAACATCGAGATGATCTCGACGTCCGAGATCCGCATCTCGGTCGTCGTCCGCGGCGACGACCTGGCGGGAGCCGCACGCGTCGTGCACACCGCGTACGGTCTCGACGGCGACACCGAGGCGGTCGTCTACGCCGGCTCCGGTCGCTGAGCCCAGCCCACTCATCCACACCCCGCCCGATACAATCGGGCAACCCCGTTACGCGATCCCTGAGGTAGAGCTATGACCCGCATCTCCGATTCCGGACTTTCCGTCGCCATCGTCGGCGCCACCGGCCAGGTCGGCACGGTCATGCGTGAGATTCTCGCCGAGCGGGCGTTCCCGATCGGTGATCTCCGACTCTTCGCAACGGCCCGCAGCGCCGGCACCGCCGTCGAGTTCGCCGGTCACACGATCATCATCGAAGACATCGCCTCTGCCGACCCGGCAGGCATCGACATCGCCCTGTTCAGCGCCGGTGCGACGGGCTCCCGCGCCCACGCCCCCCGCTTCGCCGAGGCCGGCGCGGTCGTCATCGACAACTCGAGCGCCTGGCGGATGGACCCCGACGTGCCGCTCGTCGTCAGCGAGGTCAACCCGCACGCGACGGAGAACCCGCCCAAGGGGATCATCGCGAACCCGAACTGCACGACGATGGCCGCGATGCCGGTGCTCAAGCCGCTGGCCGACGAGGCCGGGCTCGAGCGCCTGATCGTCAGCACCTACCAGGCGGTGTCGGGCTCGGGCCTGGCCGGTGCACAGGAGCTGCTCGGTCAGATCGAAGGGGTCCTCGCGCAGAACCACACCCTCGATCTCGTCCACGACGGATCATCCGTCGACTTCCCGCAGCCGGACAAGTACGTCGCCCCGATCGCGTTCGACGTCATCCCGCTCGCCGGCAATCTGGTCGACGACGGCGACAACGAGACCGACGAAGAGAAGAAGCTTCGCAACGAAAGCCGCAAGATCCTCGAATTGCCCGATCTTCTCGTCGCCGGCACGTGCGTGCGGGTTCCCGTCTTCACCGGACACTCGCTGTCGATCCACGCGGAGTTCGCCCGCGACATCACCCCCGATCGTGCACGCGAGATCCTGGCATCCGCACCGGGCGTCGTGCTCGAAGAGGTCCCGACGCCGCTGCAGGCCGCCGGTAAGGATCCCAGCTTCGTCGGCCGCATCCGCGCGGATCAGTCCGCTCCGGCAGACAAGGGACTCGTCCTGTTCATCTCGAACGACAATCTCCGCAAGGGAGCGGCGCTCAACGCTGTGCAGATCGCCGAGATCGTCGCGGCTCGTCTCGGCGCACAGGTCGCCTGATGGGCGAGAAGGCGCCGCAGGGCACGCTGGCCCGCGTGGCCATCGCGGTCGCCGCGATGACCCAGATCTCGTTCGCCGTGCTGGCGTTCTGGGACCTCGCACACCGCTCACCCGCAGACGTACGCGGACCCAAGCAGGCGTGGGTGCCCGCGATCCTCGTCAACTGGATCGGCCCGGCGGCCTACTTCGTCTTCGGCATTCGCCGCTGAAAATCGCGGCGCCTCGCCCGATGTCCGATTCGCCTCTTCAGCGCGGTTGGGTATCCCATAGCCGGGTCGTCTTGACTCACCGGTAAGAATCGCGTTCCTTCCTGGATGCCGGCACCTCCGCCGGGCCGGCACGGTGCGAAACGCGGCCTAGACTGGAACATTGTGAGTGAACCCGTCGATGTCGTCTTGATCGGTGGTGGCATCATGAGTGCCACCCTGGGAACCCTGCTGAAGCAGCTGCAGCCCGACTGGAAGATCGTCGTGTGCGAACGACTGTCCGAAGTCGCGCAGGAATCCTCCAACGCGTGGAACAATGCCGGCACAGGGCACGCGGCGATGTGCGAGCTGAACTACATGCCCGAGGGTCCGGATGGCTCGATGGATCCGGCGAAGGCCATCGCGATCAACGAACAGTTCCAGCAGAGCCGGCAGCTGTGGACCGCCCTCATCGAGCGCGGCATCCTCGACGGTCCGTCGACCTTCATCAACGCGACGCCGCACATGACGTTCGTCCGCGGGGAGAAGGACGTCGCCTACCTCAAGAAGCGCTACGAGATCCTGAAGAACGAGCCGCTCTTCGCCGGGATCGAGTACTCCGAGGACTCGCGCGTCATCAATCAGTGGGCACCGCTGCTCATGCAGAAGCGCCGCAAGGGCGAGCCGTTCGCTGCCACGCGGGTACCGGCCGGCACCGATGTCGATTTCGGCGCGCTGACGCGCCAGCTTTTCGCTCACCTGCAGGCGCAGGGGGTGGATGTCGTCACGAACCGTGAGGTCCGCAATCTGACGAAGCTCGATGACGGAACCTGGAAGGTCTCGTACCGCCACGCACTGGGGAAGACCCCGGGCAGTTTCCGCGCACGCTTCGTGTTCGTCGGAGCGGGCGGATGGGCGATCAAGCTGCTGCAGGCATCCGGCATTCCGGAGATCAAGGGCTACGGCGTCTTCCCGATCGGAGGGCAGTGGCTGAAGACCTCGAACCCGGCGATCGTCGCGCAGCACAACGCCAAGGTCTACTCGCAGGCTTCCGTCGGTGCACCGCCGATGTCGGTGCCGCACCTGGATACCCGCGTGGTCGACGGCGAAGCATCGCTCCTGTTCGGCCCGTTCGCGACCTTCAGCCCCAAGTTCCTCAAGAACGGGCGGATCACGGACCTCGTCGAGCAGGTCCGCCCCGGCAACCTCTGGCCGATGATCAAAGTCGCCGTCGACAATCCCGGGCTCATCAAGTACCTCGTGGGTGAGCTGCTCAAGAACCACGCTAAGAAGGTCGATTCTCTTCGCGAGTTCATGCCGACGGCGAAAGACGAAGACTGGGAGTTGCTCCAGGCGGGTCAACGCGCGCAGGTCATGAAGAAGGATCCCGACAAGGGCGGCATCCTGCAGTTCGGTACCGAGGTCGTCACCTCCGCCGATGGCTCGATCGCCGGGCTCCTCGGGGCGTCCCCGGGTGCGTCGACGGCCGTGTCGATCATGCTGAACCTGCTGAAGACCTGTTTCCCCGACCGGATCGGTGGGTGGGAGCCGGAGCTGCGGGACCTGATCCCCAGCTATGGCTCGACGCTCAACGGCGATCCCGCGCGCGCGGCGGCATCCGTCACGCGCACAGCCGAGGCGCTGGGCATCCACGAGTAGAGGCGCCCGATGGCCAAACTGTACTTCCGCTATGGAGCGATGAACTCGGGGAAGTCCACGGCGCTCCTGCAGGCCGCGTACAACTACGAAGAACGTGGCCAGCACGTCCTGCTCGCCAAGCCGGCCGTCGATACCAAGGGCGCGGAGAAGATCTCGAGCCGCCTCGGCGTCGAGCGTACGGTCGACTTCCTGATCCGGCCCGACGACGATCTGCGCGCACTGGTGGCGGCGCACGCACATCCCGCGGTGGCGTGCCTTCTCGTCGACGAGGCTCAGTTCCTTTCGCCCGCACAGGTGGAAGACCTCTTGCGTATCGCGGTGGGGGAGCGTATCCCGGTGCTGGCTTACGGCATCCGGTCAGATTTCCAGACGCGGGCATTCCCGGGATCGGCGCGACTTCTCGAACTCGCGCACAGCCTCGAGGAGCTCAAGACCATCTGCCGCTGTGGGCGAAAGGCGATCTTCAACGCGCGGCTCGTCGGCGGCCGGTTCGTGTTCGACGGTGATCAGGTCGCGATCGATGAGTTGAGCACGGAACGGGTCACGTACGAGTCGATGTGTGCGGAGTGCTACTTACGCGAATCGGACGGTCGGCTCAGCTGATTCGCGTGAGGTCTGACCGTGTTGTATCGTTTCACTCAGCAAATCGGATGGGTTTGCCGGTCTGACCACAGCGCGGTAGTGTGGCCGGACCATTGGGAAGGGCAACGATGACCGAGAACACCCCCGCACGCGCGTGGCGCGTCGTGCTCGAAAAGATCGAAACAGACCTCCTCGAAGGCAGGCTCGGTCCCGGTGACCGCCTCCCTCCGGAACGCGAACTCGCGACCACGCTCGGTGTCGGCAGATCCAGCGTGCGTGAGGCGCTCCGCGTCCTGGAAGTGATGGGCCTCATCCGCACCGCAACCGGCTCCGGTCCCACCGCCGGCGCCATCGTCACGGCGACACCGCACGGCGGGCTGGCGCAACTGCTGCGCCTTCAGGTGGCCGCGCAGGGGTTCGCGATCCCCGATGTGTACGAGACACGCCTCCTCCTCGAAGAGTGGGCGGTCGCCCACTTGGCCGCGCAGCCGGAGGCCGACCTCGCAGAAGCGCGGGCGACGCTCGGCGCGATGGATGCCGAGGACCTGTCGCCGGATGATTTCCTCGCGCTCGATGCGCAGTTCCACCTGCGGCTGACGGATGCCGCCGGCAACGTCGTCGTCGCGGCGACGATGGCGGGTTTGCGCCCGACGATCGACAGCTACGTGCGAGCCGGCGTCGACCGCATCCCGGATTGGGGCGCGACCGCCGACCGCCTGCGACACGAACATCACGATGTCTTGGATGCGATCGAGTCCGGCGACGCCGATCGCGCCCGCCACATCGTCCGTGCGCATATCGCCGACTACTACGCCGACGCGGGCATGCTGTCCCCGTCGCAGACCCCCTGACTTCTACGACACCCGAGGAGATGCCATGGTCCAGCGCCAGCTGCCCAAGATTCCCGACCTCTTGGAGCTCATGCAGTTCAAGAAGCCCGAACTCGACGGCACGAAGCGCCGGCTCGAGGGAGCGCTGACGATCGCCGACCTCCGGACGATCGCGAAGCGGCGTACTCCGAAAGCGGCTTTCGACTACACGGATGGTGCCGCCGAGGGGGAGCTCTCGCTCTCGCGCGCGCGTCAGGCGTTCGAAGACATCGAGTTCCACCCCGACATCCTGCGCCCGGCCGAGCATGTCGACACCTCGGTGGAGATCCTCGGCGGGCGCTCCGCGCTGCCGTTCGGCATCGCGCCCACCGGATTCACGCGCCTGATGCAGACCGAGGGTGAGACCGCCGGGGCCACGGCGGCAGGGGCCGCCGGCATCCCGTTCACTCTCTCGACGCTCGGTACGACGTCGATCGAGAATGTCCGCGCCGCGAATCCGCACGGGCGCAACTGGTTCCAGCTCTACGTGATGCGGGAGCGGGAGCTGTCCTACGGGCTCGTGACACGCGCCGCGGAAGCCGGATACGACACCCTGATGTTCACGGTCGACACCCCGGTGGCCGGCGCCCGCCTGCGCGACAAGCGCAATGGCTTCTCGATCCCGCCACAGCTGGCCGTCGGCACGATCGTGAACGCGATCCCGCGCCCGTGGTGGTGGATTGATTTCCTCACGACGCCGAAGCTCGAATTCGCGTCCCTCACGACGACCGGAGGCACGGTCGGCGAGCTGCTCAACGCGGCGATGGACCCGACCATCAGCTACGAGGACCTCGAGATCATCCGCTCCCTGTGGCCCGGCAAGATCGTGATCAAGGGTGTCCAGAACGTCGCGGACAGCAAGCGGCTGATCGACCTCGGGGTCGACGGCATCATCCTCTCCAACCACGGCGGCCGGCAGCTCGACCGCGCGCCGATCCCGTTCCACCTGCTGCCGCAGGTCGTCCGCGAGGTGGGCAAGGATGCGACGATCATGGTCGACACCGGCATCATGAACGGCGCGGACATCGTCGCATCAATGGCCCTCGGTGCGAAGTTCACCCTGATCGGTCGCGCATACCTCTACGGCCTCATGGCCGGGGGGCGCCGAGGAGTCGACCGCACGATCGAGATCCTCCGCACGGAGATCGAGCGGACGATGCAGCTGCTGGGCGTCGCGTCGCTCGAAGAGCTGGAGCCGCGCCACGTGACGCAGCTTCAGCGCCTCACCCCGGTGGCCGCTCCCGCTCCGCACCACGCGCCCGCAGTGCTCTCACCGTAGATGCGGCTTCCCTCGCCCGGTCAGCGCGGCGGGAGGGTGGGGATCAGGGCCTCGAGGAACGTTGCGGTGTCCTCCCACCCCTCGACCGCGTGACAGGCGACGCCCATCGCGAGCACCGGATAGTCGTTCCCCTCGGGGTCGAGTCGGTCGCCGACGAAGAGCATGTCGGCGAGCGGGATGCCGGTCTGCGCCGCGAGCTGGTTCATCCCGTATGCCTTGTCGATTCCCTGCTCGGTGATGTCGACCGATGTCGACCCGCCGGAGCGGACCTCGAGGTCGGGGAGGAGCGCGGCAACGGCCGCGCGGAGCGAGTTCTTCTTCGCACCCGTGGGGTCCCAGGCCGTCTTCTCCGCAACCGGGGCCCTCTGCCCGAGGGCCGAGAAGGTAATCTGCGAGCCGCGGTCCTCGAGGATCGCGCCCCAGGTCTCGCTCTCCCACAGTCCGAGGCGACGCGCTTCGCCTTCGACCGCAGCCAGTGCCCGTGACTTCTGATCGTCGCTGAGGGTCCGCGCGTAGATGGTCGTGACGCCGGCATCCGTGAGCCGGTAGTACTGCGTTCCGCAGGTGGGAAGGAGGTGCAAGGCCGCACGCACCCGGTCTGTCGTCTCGGGGAGGCGGTCGACGACCTGCGTCGTGAACTGCTGCAGCTGGCCGCCGGAGATGATCGCCACCTCGACGCGCTCCGCAAGTGCGATCAGCAGGTCGGCCATCCGAGGCTCGATCGCGGTCTTGGACGGTGCGAGTGTGTCGTCCAAATCGAAGGCGACAAGGCGAGGCGTGGGCATCTGAGGCTCCGATCGAGGGGGGATACACGAGAGGCCCCGCCGTGGCGGAGCCTCTCACTTGTCGGGGTGACAGGATTTGAACCTGCGGCCTCGTCGTCCCGAACGACGCGCGCTACCAAGCTGCGCCACACCCCGTGGCAACCCTCCGAGTCTACCCTGTCTGGCGGCTCACACCGAATCGACGGCGCGCAAAGTCAGGACGGATACTTCCGGACGGCATGCGAAGCGCACGGGCGCGTAGATGGAATGTCCGAGGCCGGCCGAGACATTCAGCGGCACAGTGTGGCCGTCGTGATTCCACGCGCTCAATCCCCGGGCCTGGTCCAGCGGGATATCGCAGTTGGCGACGAGCGCGGAGCGCGAGAACGGCACGCGAACCTGGCCGCCGTGCGTGTGGCCGGCCAGAAGGACATCTGCGCCGAGCTCGACGAACCGGTCGAGCACCCGGCGATACGGCGCGTGCGTCACTCCGAGCGTGAGGTCGGCTGGTCGCGGTGCCGCGAACAGCCGGCTTCGGTGGAGCGCGGCCAGGGCTCCCGGGAGTGCGTCGAGATCATCCCAGTCCCGGTGCGCATCGCTCACCCCGAAGGTGTCGATCCTCAGCCCGGCGAACTCGATCGATGCGGCGGTGTTGTTGATGCCGGTCCAGCCGAGCTCGTCGGTGAAATAGGAATCCATCGCGGGCGTATCGAGCTGCTCGGCGCGGTGATTGCGGTCCGACGGCCCCTGGAAGTAGAGCAGGGGGTTGCGGGCGGAGGGCCCCACGACGTCGTTCGATCCGTGGACGAAGACACCCGGCACGCCGCGGAGGGGAGCGAAGGCCGCACGGATGCCGGTGAGGCCCTCAGCGTGCCCCAGGTTGTCTCCGGTGTTCACGACCAGGTCGGGCTGAACCTGCTCGGCAACCTCGGCGATCCACTCCTGCTTGCGATGCTGCCACGGGGCCATGTGCGCATCGGAGAGGTGGAGAACCGTCAGCGACGGAGCGCCAGCGGGAAGAACCGCGAGAGTGTGCGAGCGCACAGTGAAGAGGAACCGCTCGATGCAGGTTCCCCAGATGCCGGCGGCGACCGAGGCCGCCCCCGCCGCCGCAGCGGCGGCGAGGGCGATGCGTGAACTCGACGCCACTAGTCGCGGCCGTCGCAGTTCTTGGCCTGATAGGTGATCGTGATCGATGCGTTCCGGCTGACGACGGTGCCGGTCGCGGGATCGGTGCCGGTCACGGTGGGAGCTGTCGCACTCTCGGATGCGGTGCACTGCAGCGTTGTGCTCCCGAAACCCGCACTCCGAAGCGCGCGCTGTGCTTCTTCGGGTGTGCCACTCACGCCGGGGACCGCGACGCCTTCACCGTTGCTGGGACGAATCGTGACGGTGGTCCCGCCGGCAACGCGCCCGGCGCCCGGGTCCTGCTGGATCACGGTACCCGCAGCCTCGACGCCATCCACCGCGTCACCGACGGCGACCGAGAAGCCGGCCGTCTCAAGGGTCTGCGTGGCCTGGTCGACGCTCATGCCGATCACGGAGGGGAGGGTGGTCAACACGCGCTTCGTGAGGCTGGCATCCGGACCAGGGAACGCGTCGCCGCCATAGATATCGTTCGCGGCACCCTGCATCGCAGGCCAGATGCCGTTCCGGATCCGGGAGAGCTGATAGCCGCTGTAGCGGAACTCGTTCAGCTTGGCGTGGCCCTTGACGTTGCCGACCCAGACGACTGTGGCGACCTTCGACGAGGCGCCGTCCATCCACGTCTGCTCGTACTCGTGGATACCGGTCTTTCCGAAGACGGGAGTGCCGTCACCGATGCGTGCACCGACGCCGGTGCCGGTCATGACGCCCTCGAGCGTGTAGGCCGCGGTCGCCGCAACCCCCTCGGACATGACGCGTTCACACGTTGTCTGGGGCGTGATGTCGTTGCCGTCCTTGTCCAGCGCCAGGTCGATCGACTTCGGCTGGCAGAGGATGCCGTTGGACGCGATGGCCGCGTAAGCCCCGGCCATGTCGAGAGGTGCAACGGCGGCGTCACCGAGCACGTTGTATGCCTGGTTCGGCGAGGTGCTCGAACCTTCGGGGACCTCGTCGAGCGGCGTTCCATCGCTGCGCATGACACCGAGCTTCATGGCGACCTGGTTCGTGCTGCAGACCGAGATCTTCTCCGCCATCGCGATGAAGCCGGAGTTGAGCGAGTCGCGGGTGAAGTTGTAGATCGTGCCGGTGTAGCCGCTGTTGTTCTCGAAGTTTCCGACGGCGCCGGCTTGACCGTTCGCGGTCTTCACCGTCTGCGTCTGCCCGTCACAGTTGATGACCTTCTTGGTGCCGACGCGACCGTTGATCACTTCATTGACCGAGTGGCCCTGCTCGAGCCAGTTGATCAGGCTGAAGGTCTTGTAGGTCGACCCGGCCGAGTGGCCGCCGCCGCCGTTGGCTTCGCGCACGTTGTAGTTCACCGGCGTCACGGTGCCGGAGTCGTCGCCGAGAGCACTGTACGGACGGTTCTGCACCATCGAGAGGACACGGCCCGTGCCGACCTCGACCTGCACGCCGGAGGCGCCGAGATCCATGTAGGAGACGGCGGCCGGAACGATCGAGATGGCGTCGATTGCGCTTTGCTGAAGCTGTTCGTTGAGGGTCGTATAGATCTTCATCCCGCCGCGGCGGAGGTTGGCGGTGCGTTGGTCTTTTGAGTCACCGAACGCCTCGTTGGTCTTGATCTGCGACACGACATACTCGCAGAAGAACTCGGTTCCGCTCGCGGTCTGGCAGCCCTGAGGTCGCGGGCTGACGGCGGGCGTGATCGGCGTAGCTTTCGCTTCGTCGTACTCTGCCCGTGAGATCTTGCCGTCGTCGAACATGCGGCCGAGCACATAATTGCGGCGGTCCAGGGTCAATGCATAGCCATCGGCGGCGCTGTTCACCGCTTCGCCGGCGGAGTTCGTGGTCGATCCTTCGGGCCGGTCAAGGCGGAGGGTGTTGGGCTCCTGGACCATGCCGGCGATTGTCGCTGCCTGCGCGATCGTGAGGTTTGCCGCGTCGGTGCTGAAGTAGTACTGGGCCGCAGCGCCGATCCCGTAAACCGTGCCGCCGAAGTTCGTGATGTTCAGATACCCGAGCAGGATCTCGTCTTTCGAATACTGCTTCTCGAGCTGAATCGCGTAGCGCATCTCCTGAAGTTTGCGCTGGTAGCCCTCGGAGCCCGTCGAGACCGTCGTCGACGTGAAGCACGCCTCGACCTGCTCGGTGCTCGTCGCCTCGGACTCGCAGTTCTGCTGGAGGACGTTCTTCACGTACTGCTGCGTGATCGAGGACCCACCTCGGTTCGAGCCGCTCGAAGCGTTGCCCACGAGAGCGCTGACGGTACCGACCAGGTCGACACCGCCGTGTGTGTAGTAGTTCTTGTCTTCACTCGAGGTGATCGCATCGAACATCACCGGGGTTACCTGGTCCCAGTTCACCGGGATGCGGTTTTGGTCGTAGAACTGGGCCATCAGCACGTCGTTGCCGACGGTGTCCTTGCGGTAGATCTCGGTCGGCAACATGAGCGGGTCGATCTGAAGGAAGCTCGGCATGTTGTCAAACGTGTCCAGGGCGCTCGTCGCGGCGTAGCCGGATACGGCGATGGCGGGGGTCACGGTCGCGGTCACGAGGACGCCGGCGATCGCGCTCAGGCCGACCAGGCCGGCGAAGCCGCCGAGCACGCCGGTGGCCGTCCGTTTGGGTGTAGGCATAGGGTTGATCGTAGGGGAGATACCTGGGCGAACCCTTGGTAGGCCCCGCAAGCCGCGCCTGCGCGCCGTCACATCCGGGAGCCTCGATGACCACGTGGGAATACCTCACTACGCCTCTTCTGATCCACAACACCGCCGCAATTCTCAACAACTGGGGCAAGCAGGGCTGGGAACTGGTCCAGGTCGTCCCGGGCCCGGAGGGTGGCCTCGTCGCCTACTTCAAGCGCCCGTCGGGCGGCGGCGCCGCCAACGCCGGCCTCGGTGCCGCCGCGACAGCCGCTCAGCAGTTCGAGGGGCAGGCGTGAGCGCCGCCGCATCCGTCTCGGCGCGTCTTGCCGAACTCGGCATCGAGCTGCCTCCGGTCGTTCCGCCGGTCGCGTCCTACATTCCGGCGAACGTCCACGGTGACCTCGTGTACACCTCGGGACAGCTGCCGATGGTCTCGGGCGCGTTGCCGGCGACCGGAAAGGTCGGCGAGGGTCACGGGCTCGTCCCTGCCGCCGACGCGCAGGCCTACGCTCGCCAGAGTGCGCTCAACGCGATCGCTGCCGCCGCGGCCGCCGTGGGGGGCGTCGACCGCCTCACCCGCGTCGTCAAGGTCGTCGGATTCGTTGCCTCGGTGCCGGAGTTCACCGGCCAGCCTGGCGTCATCAACGGCGCCAGCGAACTGCTCGGAGAGATCTTCGGCGACGCCGGACGCCACGCCCGATCCGCCGTCGGCGTGCCGGTGCTGCCGCTGGACAGTCCCGTCGAGGTCGAAGTCATCTTCGCCTGGGAGTGACGGCCGGCCGTCACTCCCAGCCAGCAGGCCCCGCCGAAGGGATCGTTGCGGCGGGGCCTTCCTGATGGTCGATCAAGCGGGCGGCGTGTGGCGGCGGTTCAGCCGCGGCGCAAGGATGGCCAGGAGCCCGAGGGAGACGAGGCCCACGCCCCAGGCGAAGACCGGGCTGGGGCGGCTGCCCGTCGCGGCGAGCGCGCCGCGCTGCAGCGTGACGTCGGAGACGAGGGTGATCCCGAGGTCGGCGTAGTTCAGGATCAGGTGGTGCGCGCCGTTCGGCACGCCGGACAGGTCGAACGCCCCCGACACGTTGCCGCGATTCCACTGGACCGTGCCGATCGACACCGGCGTCGAGCGCATGTTGCCGATGATGCTCGACCGTGAGTCCTGCATCTTCTTGACGAGGCTCGTCGTCAGGTCGAACGCCTCGTTGCGCTTGTCCGTCATCGACTGCAGGCGCAGCATGTCCATCTGCTGCGTGTTGCCGTGTGCGCCCATGGTCGAACGCAGGACGGAGATGAGTGCGTTCGCATCTGGCATGCCGGTCCCGGCCGACCGGTCGAGGAAGGCGTGCGTGACGCCGGCGGCGCGGACGGCGGTGGTGGCGGCGGCGAACGTGGCCGCGGTGGGCGACGCCACATAGGCTCGCACGGCGCCGAGGGCGGTGCTGGTCAGCGCGAGCGCGTTGTTGCGGTCTTGCACGCCCTGGATCTGGGCCTGCAGCTGAGCGTCGAGCAGCGATGCGCGGTTGGATTGGACCGCCATCATCAGCGCCTCCAGATCCACCGCGGCGAAGTCGGTGTGGTTGACGGTGAGACCGGGGATCGGATCGGTCACGGGAGTGGTGGGCCGCTGGAAAAGGGCGACGCTGGGCCCGACATGGACCGCCACGCCCAGCACCTGTCCGATGCTGTTGGTGACGCCGACCGTCCCGGTGGCGGACGTGGCGCGCAGGAGCGCGCTCAACTCGGCCTCGCTCATGCCGTCGAGGGCTGCCCCGAGGGTGTTTCCGCCGGGGAAGATGACGGTTCCCGCGAGTCCCGGCGCCCGCGTCGGCGTCGGGGTCGCGGTCGGTGTCGGTGTGGGGATCGGCGTCGGCGTCGTCGGGGCCGGGGCTGGGGTCGCCGTCGGTGTCGGTGTCGGTGTGGGGGCCGGGGTCGCCGTCGGTGTCGGCGTGGGGATCGGCGTCGACGTCGGCGTCGTCGTCGGGGTCGGGGCCGGGGTCGGCGTGGGGTCCGGCGTCGTCGTCGGGGCTGGGGTCGCTGTCGGTGTCGGTGTCGGTGTGGGGGCCGGCGTCGCCGTCGGTGTCGGGGTGGGCGTGGGCGTCGGGGTGGGCGTGGGCGTGGGCGTGCCGCCCTCGGGCGCGAGTGCGAACAGCCGGTTCACCTCCACGGCGGTCGGCGACGTGGGGCCGGCGGGGAGTGCGAACGACGGGTTGGGATCGGGCTGGTCGTTCGCGAGGTCGTAGCCGGTCGGCGGCACGAGCGTCAGGCGGTAGTCCGCGGTCGCGCTCGTGGGGAGCGCGCCGCTCGTGAACGAGCCGTCGGCCGTGAGTGCGAGGCGCTGCACCTCCGTGCCGCCGCTCGAGACGATGAGGCCGGCCCCGCTGAGATCGGCCATCGGGACTCCGGCGGCGGTCACGGTGATCGAACCCGACACGATGGCGTATGTACCGTGGAAGACGACCTCGACCGGCTCGCCGTGTTCCGGCACGAATTCGATCCGCACGTCGGTCGATGGGAGGTCGCCCGTCGCGCCGGGCCAGACGGCATCCGCGACATAGGCGGATTCTTCGCCGTCGACGACCATCGCCAGAGAGCCGTCCGCGCCGGTCGTCCCGCTCGCGAGAGCGCTGTCGGGGACGTACGGATTCCGGACGACGACCTCAACGCCGGCAAGGCTCACAGGGCCGGACCCGTCGTCGATGCTGGTTGTGACCGTCACGGGATACGTGACGGGGGCATCGGCGTGAGCGGCGGGGGAGACGGTCGTGAGGGCCAGCCCGGTGGTGGCGATGACGGCGCCGAGGATTCGTGCGCGCCTCGCAGTCACGGAGGCGCGCAGGTCACGTGTGCGTGCAGAAGGATGCATGATCGTAAGTATGGACTGTGTCCAAAACTTGATGCAACCCAAAATGTCGGGCGTAAGATCGAACTCTCATTCACACCACGCAGCGCCAGGCAGGAGCGGACGTCATGGCCGAAGGACTGCGCGAACTCAAGCGCCGCGCCGCGCGCCGCGCGATGGAGAATGCCGCGGTGGATCTCGCCTACGACGAGGGTGTGCGAGCAGTAACGGTCGAGCGCGTCTGTGCCGCGGCCATGGTCTCCCGCAGCACCTTCTTCAATTACTTCACGTCCCTCGAGCAGGCCATCTTCGGAGCGGCCCTCGAATACGACCCTGCCCTGACCGACCGTATCCTCGCCCGCTATCCCGATGATCTGGTGGTGGCGGCGTCTGTCATCGTCATGGAGTCCGTCCGTGGGGCGGACGACGAAATGACCCGGCGTCGACTCGCGCTGTTCACACGGGAGCCGGGCACCACGAGCGCCGTGTCGTGGGCGAGCCACGAGAGCCGCGAGCGCCTCATCGCTGTGATCGCGGCATGGCTCGATGCGCATCCGGAGCGTGCGCGTCTGACGGACGCGGACCACGCGACGGAGGCCCGCCTCACCGTTGCGTTCGCCATCGCGCTGGGTGACGAGGTGCAACGGGACGCGCGGGAGGTCGACGGCGATGTCCGCATCGACCCCGAGACCTTCCGGGCCGCGCGGCGCCGGATGGCGGCGATCAGTGCCGCGGCGGAGTGAGCGCCGCCATCCGGATCACTTCACCTGCGCGGAGATCACGCTCATGACCATCGTGTCGGCGAGCGTCGTCGTATCGCCGATCTCGCGCCCTTCGGCCACGTCGCGCAGCAAGCGGCGCATGATCTTGCCCGAGCGGGTCTTGGGAAGCTCGCCGACGATGTAGACATCGCGCGGGCGGGCGATCGGTCCGATCTGCTCGCCAACCCACTGGCGGAGCGTGCCGGCAAGGCCCTCGGGCGAATGCGCATCGAGATAGCTCTGCTTGATGATGACGAAGGCGACGACCGCCTGACCGGTCGTCTCGTCCGACGCGCCGACGACCGCGGCCTCGGCGACCGCCTCATTGCCGACCAGAGCGGACTCGATCTCGGTCGTCGAGAGGCGGTGCCCCGAGACGTTCATCACGTCGTCCACGCGGCCGAGAAACCAGATGTCGCCGTCCTCGTCGAGGCGGGCTCCATCGCCGGCGAAGTAGAACCCCTGCGTCTCGAACTTCTCCCAGTACGTTTCTTTGAAGCGGTCGGGGTCACCCCAAATCCCGCGCAGCATCGACGGCCAGGGCTCGGTGATCACGAGAAGCCCACCGTTGCCGTTCCCGACATGGTTTCCGTCGTCGTCCACGACGTCGATTGTGATTCCGGGCAGCGACACCTGCGCGCTTCCTGGCTTCGTCTCGGTGACGCCGGGGAGAGCGGAGACCATCATCGCGCCGGTCTCGGTCTGCCACCAGGTGTCGATGATCGGGGTCGAATCGCCGCCGATCACGTGGCGGTACCACATCCACGCCTCGGGGTTGATGGGCTCTCCGACCGAGCCGAGCAGGCGGATGGACGAGAGGTCGAACTGCTCCGGGATCTGACGCCCGAGCTTCATGAAGGAGCGGATGGCGGTCGGTGCGGTGTAGAGGATCGTGACGCCGTACTTCTGCACGATCTCCCACCAGCGGCCCGGATGCGGGGTATCCGGTGTGCCTTCGTAGAGCACCTGGGTCGTCCCGTTGGCGAGCGGGCCGTACACGACGTAGGAATGCCCGGTGATCCAGCCGATATCGGCCGTGCACCAGAACACGTCGCTGGCGGGGTGGATGTCGTGCGCGACCTTGTGGGTGAATGCCGCCTGCGTGAGGTATCCCCCCGACGTGTGCAGAATGCCCTTGGGCTTTCCGGTCGTCCCCGACGTGTAGAGGATGAAGAGCGGATTCTCGGCGGGGAAAGGTTGCGCGACATGCTCGCCGGATGCCGCCGGCACAGCGTCGTGCCACCAGATGTCGCGGTCGGCATCCCAAGACACCTCGTTGCCGGTCCGGCGCACGACCAGGACGTGCTCGACGCTTTCCTGGGGGCCCGCGCCACGGTCGCCGAGGGCGTGGTCGACGGCGGGCTTGAGCGGCGAGACCCGGCCCTTGCGATAGCCGCCGTCGGCGGTGATCACGAGCTTCGCGCCGGCGTCGTCGAGGCGCGAACGCAGACTGTCGGCCGAGAAGCCGCCGAAGATGACGGAGTGGATGGCGCCGATTCGCGCGACGGCGAGCATCGCGGCGATCGCCTCGGGGATCATCGGGAGGTAGATGGCCACGCGGTCGCCGTGCCCGACCCCCAGGCCCTCGAGGACGTTCGCGACGCGCTTGACCTCATCGGTCAGCTCGGAATAGGTGACCGCGCGAGAGTCGCCGGGTTCGCCTTCCCACAGCAGGGCGACGCGATCGCCCAGCCCGGCCTCCACGTGGCGGTCCAGGCAGTTGTAGGCGACGTTGAGCTCACCGTCGGCAAACCACTGCGCGAACGGAGGGTTCGACCAGTCGAGCGTCTGAGTGAACGGGGTGCTCCACTCCAACGCCCGCGCCTGCTCGGCCCAGAAGGCCTCTCGATCCGCTCCCGCCTGGGCATAGAGGTCTGCCGAGGCCACGGCATCCGCCGCGAACTTCGCGGACGGCGCGAATCTGCGGGACTCGTTCAGCAGGTGATCGATCTGGCTGCTCATGGGCGCGCTCCTTTGCGGCGTGAACGGTGTGGGGCGATCCGGATGCGAACAGACGGAGGCACCGACGATGGGTCGAAATCTAACCGCGGCGGCGCTGTGGTCACTACCGCCGATAGTAGGTGTCCCCGGTCGAGAGATATATCGGGTCTGCACGGCCCGGTGCGTTTGGAGAGGGGGCATTCCGCCCCGTAGGCTCGGTCGCGGCCGAACATCGATTCTGGCATCGCAGCATCCCGATCACCCCCCCATTTCGGGATTCTGCGCGTGGCGGCATCCCATTCCCCCCGATGGGATGCCGTCACCTTTTTCGGGCATCGCCTCCTCCACAGACGACGTTCCGGCGGATTTCTCCACCGATCGGACTCGCGCGAGGATGGCGGGATCGCCACCGACGTACCGTCGGGTCATGGCCGACCCCTTCATCGTCCGACCGCGCCGCGCGCTCGCCCCCGAGGCGGTGCGCCGCGCGGGTGTGCCGGTTGATCAGGTGCCGCTGTCGCGAGCAGTGAGACGGCGGCAACTCCCGGAGCACCCCGCGCTGGACCCGCTGCGGGCGCTGCTTTCCGACGCTGACGTCACCGATGTCTTCATCAACGGGTCCGACGGACTCTTCGTCGATCGCGGCGCGGGTATCGAGCGCGTCGCCGGATGGGCGCTCGGACTCGACGAGGTGCGGGCATTGGCCGTGGATCTGATCGCCGTCGGCGGGAGGCACCTGGACGATGCGACACCGCTGGTCGATGTGCGCTGGGAGCACGGCGCGCGCGTGCACGCGGTGCTCGCTCCCGTCGCGTGCGCCGGGGCCGCCATCTCGATCCGGCTTCCCCAGGTCGATCTGCCCGATCTCGACGATCTCGGGCGGCGCGGGATGTTCGACGCCGGCACCGGCGCCCGGCTGGAGGGATTCATCGCCGCACGCGCGAACCTCTTGATCACCGGCGCGACCGGGACCGGGAAGACGACGCTGCTGGCCGCACTCCTCGGACGTGTTCCTGCGACCGAGCGCATCGTGACGATCGAAGACGTGGCCGAGCTCCGCCTGCACCACCCGCATCACGTGCGTCTCGAAGCGCGCCAGGCCAATCTCGAGGGCGCCGGTGGCGTGCCGCTCGCGCGTCTCGTGCGCGAAGCGCTGCGCATGCGCCCCGACCGACTGATCGTGGGGGAGTGCCGTGGCGAGGAGGTGCGCGAACTCCTCACCGCGCTCAACACCGGCCATGACGGCGGGGCGGGCACTGTGCATGCGAGCGGCATCCGCGATATTCCGAGCCGCCTCGAGGCTCTCGGAGCGCTCGCCGGACTGGACGACCACGCGGTGGCACGGCAGGTGGTCAGCGCCATCGGGGTGATCGTGCACGTCGGGCGCGATGTCGCCGGCCGGCGTCACGTGCTCGGTCTCGCGCGTCCCGTACTCCGCGAGGGGCGACTCGGTGTCGAGGAGGAGACGTGAGCGATCAGGATGCCGCGGATGCCGCCGCTGTGGTCCAGCGTCTCGCGGTGCTGCTCGAAGCGGGAGTCTCGCCCGTGAACGCGTGGGCCTATGCCGCCGAAGACGGAGATCCGGTTGCGGCGTCCGTCGTCGCCGAGGTGCACGCCGGCGTGGGACTCGCGACGGCCTTGTCGGCCCTGCCGGGATCGTGGCGCGAGGTCGCGGTGGCCTGGCGTGTCGCCGAAACGGTGGGCGCGCCCCTTGCGCCCAGCCTGCGGCGGTTCGCCGACGCCTTGCGCGATGCGCAGCAATCGCGAGATGACGTCGCCGTCGCGCTCGCTGACCCGGCGGCGACGGCGAAGCTCGTGGCGTGGTTGCCGTTGGTGGCGATCGGCCTCGGTCTCGCGCTCGGGTTCGATGTCGCCGCGACGTTCGGCAATCCGATCGGCGTCGCATGCGTCGTCATGGGGATCGCGCTCATGATCGCGGCGCGGGTGTGGACGCGGCGACTGGTCCGCACGGCGCAGCCCGGTGAGGACATCGCCGGGCTGCAGGGGGACGTCGTGGCGATCGCGTTGAGCGGAGGAGTCTCGATCGATCGTGCGCTCGTTGTCGTCGCCGAGGCCGGTGGCGGCGCCACCGAGCCCGAAACCGAGCGGGTCCTCGCACTGTCGAGGCGCGCCGGCGCGCCGGCGGTCGATCTGCTGCGCGCGGCGGCCGCCGATGCGCGCCGTCGCATGCGGACAGAGGGCAGGCTCCAGGCGGCGCGCCTCGGCGCGCGACTGCTCTTGCCGCTCGGCGTCTGTACGCTTCCCGCGTTTCTGCTCTTGGGCGTCGGTCCGATGCTGCTGTCGGTCCTCTCGGGCGCGACGCCCGTGCTCGGTGCCCCCTGACGTGCCCGCCCATCACCGATCGAAGGAGACGAAATGACACAGTCCACACCCACCGCGCTTCCGCGGTTGACCCGTCGCCGCGCCGCGGCGCTCTATGAGGACGACGAAGGAGCGGCGACGGCGGAGTATGCGGTGGCCACGATGGCCGCCGTCGCTTTTGCCGGGTTGCTGGTGGTCATCATGCGCTCGGACGAAGTCCGCGGCATCCTGACCGACCTGGTCCGCCGTGCGCTGACGGTCGCATGATCAGGCGGCGCGACGACCGGGGATCGGTCACGGCCGAGTTCGCGGTCGTCGTGCCCGCTGTCGTCCTCATCATCGCACTGACGGCAGGGACGCTCTCGGCCTCGGGCCACCGGGTGCGCCTCGAGCAGGCGGTGGCGCAGGCGGCGCGCCTCATCGCACGGGGAGAGGGAGAAGCGCGCGCCGGCGCCGTCGTCGCGGCGATCGCCGGTGCAGCAGCGACCCGCATCCACGAGGACGGCGAGCTGGTGTGCGTCGAGGCGACCGCGACGGTCGCCCTTCCGCTGCCGCTCCCGCCGCTCCGTGCGGTCTCGTGCGCACTGTCGGGCGGTCGCTGAGATGAGACGCCGCTGATGTCGGGCCTTGCGCTCTCGGTCGGTGCGCTCGCGGTCACCGTCACCCTTGCCGTGGGGTGCGCCTCGCTGGGTGCTGCGGCAGCACATGCGACGCGACTGTCGGCGACGGCGGATGCCGCGGCTCTCGCCGCCGCCGATACCGCGTCCGGGCTCCTCTCCGGCATCCCCTGTGAGCGGGCGGCCGAGGTCGCGGCCCGTGGTGGGGCATCGCTGAGCGCGTGCGACATGGACGGCCTCGTGGCGACGGTCCACATCGAGGCGGGTTTCGGGCTTCTGCCGGCGGCGGCGCGTGCCCGCGCCGGGCCGCCGCCCTGACCGGCGGGCGCTGCTCCCAGCATCCTCATGTCCACGCGGTGTGTATGGTGTGCATCGAAGAAAGGACGCCACGTGGCAGCGCGCACGGCAACCGGCAAGAAGCTCGTCATCGTCGAGTCTCCGACGAAGATGAGGTCCATTCAGGGGTACCTGGGTGACGGATACGAGGTCCTCAGCTCGGTGGGTCACATCCGTGATCTCGCCGAGAAAAAGGACATCCCGGCCGAACTGAAGAAGACCTCGGTCGGCAAGTACTCCATCGACATCGAGAACGGATTCACTCCTCTTTATGTGGAGAGCGACCGCGGCAAGAAGACCGTCGCCGAGCTGAAGCGTGCGCTGAAGACCGCCGACGAACTCCTCCTCGCGACGGATGAGGACCGCGAAGGCGAAGCCATCGCGTGGCACTTGCTCGAGGCGCTCAAGCCGAAGGTCCCGGTCAAGCGCATGGTGTTCCACGAGATCACGAAGGATGCCATCCGCGCCGCCGTCGACAACACGCGCGAGCTCGATCTCGCGCTCGTCGACGCGCAGGAGACCCGTCGCATCCTCGACCGCCTCTACGGGTGGGACGTGTCCGACGTCACGCGCCGCAAGGTCGGGCAGGGAACCTCCGCCGGACGCGTGCAGTCCGCAGCGACCCGTCTTGTCGTCGACCGTGAACGTGAGCGTATGGCGTTCGTCTCGGCGTCGTATTGGGATGTCGAAGCGGTCGCAGGCGCCGCCGGTGACGCCTTCGGTACGCGGTTGGCCCGACTCGACGGCGCTCCGCTCGCGCGCGGCACGGATTTCGACGATCGCGGAGAACTGAAGAAGGCCGTCGTCGTCCTCACCGAGACGCAGGCCCGCGAGCTCGCCGCGGCAATCGAGGCCGACGGGTCCGCCGCGGTCACGGCTGTCGAAGCCAAACCCGGCACACGCAGCCCCAAGCCGCCCTTCACCACGTCGACGCTACAGCAAGAGGCCGGACGCAAGCTCTCGATGAGCGCCAAGCACGCCATGGGCGTCGCTCAGCGGCTCTACGAAAAGGGCTACATCACGTATATGCGTACCGACTCGACAGCACTGTCGACGCAGGCGATCGCTGCGGCGCGCACGCAGGCTGTCGCACTGTACGGCGATCGTGCCGTGCCGCCGAACCCGCGCAGCTACCGCAACAACAGCAAGAACGCGCAAGAAGCCCACGAAGCGATCCGACCCTCCGGCGAAGAGTTCCGTACGCCGTCTTCGGTGTCGTCCGCACTCGACCGTGACGAACTGCGCCTCTACGACCTCATCTGGAAGCGCACGATCGCCAGCCAGATGTCGGATGCGAAGTACGAGACCACCACGATCACGCTCGAGACCTCGGCGGCCGGCCAGGTGGCGGCGTTCACGGCCTCCGGCACCGTCTACACCTTCAAGGGATTCCTCGAGGCATACGAAGAGGGTCGCGACGAGAAGCGAGCCGACTCGGACCGTGACGAGGACCAGTCCCTGCCGATTCTCGCGGTCGGTGATGTGCTTCAGCTGACCGACATCGACCCGAAGGGTCACGCCACCAGCCCGAAGCCGCGCTACACCGAGGCGAGCCTCGTGAAGGCGCTGGAAGAAAAGGGCATCGGACGCCCGTCGACGTTCGCGAGCATCATCGACGTCATCATCAACCGTGGCTACGTCACGAAGCGTGGTCAGGCACTCATACCGAGCTGGCTCGCCTTCAGCATCGTGCGTCTTCTGGAGCAGCACTTCGCCGACCTCGTCGATTACGACTTCACGGCCGCGCTGGAAGACGATCTCGACGCGATCGCGCGGGGAGAGCAGCAGCGTGTCGATTGGTTGAACGAGTTCTATTTCGGCTCGGACAACCACGTGGGCCTGCGCAACATCGTCGACAACCTCGGTGAGATCGATGCCCGCGAGATCAACGCGAACCCGATCGGTGACGTTGCGACGCTCCGCTTCGGCAAGTACGGTCCGTACCTCGACGTCCCCAACGAGGACGGCACGACCCGCATCGTCAACGTGCCGGAAGACCTGGCACCCGATGAGCTGACGCCCGCGAAGGCGCAAGAACTCATCGACGCTCCGATCGCGGGCGACCGTGTGCTGGGCCAGAACCCGGAAACGGGCCTCGACATCGTCGTGAAGGACGGCCGCTTCGGTCCGTACCTCGAAGAAGTCCTCCCGCCCGTGGAAGAGCCGGTCGTCGATCCCGACGCGCCGAAGAAGCGCGGCGCGAAGAAAGAGGTCGCGCCCAAGCCCCGTCGAGCATCGCTGTTCAAAAGCATGTCGCCGGAGACGATCGATCTCGACACGGCACTCAAGCTCTTCTCGCTGCCGCGCACCGTGGGGCTGGACCCGGAGACGCAGACGCCGATCACTGCCCAGAACGGCCCGTACGGCCCGTACATCAAGAAAGGCACCGACTCGCGGTCGATCGCCAGCGAAGACCTCATCTTCGACCTGACCCTCGAGCAGGCCCTCGAGATCTACGCGCAGCCGAAATACGCCAATCGCGCGGCGACGTCGATCAAGGAATTCGAAGCCGACCCGGTCAGCGAGAAGCCGATTCGCATCAAGGACGGCCGCTTCGGCGCGTACGTCACCGATGGCGCCACGAATGTGACGATCCCGCGTGGTCAGACGCCCGACGACATCACGTTCGAGATCGCGGTGCAGATGCTTGCCGACAAGCGCGCGAAGGGCCCTGCGCCCAGGCGGACGACCCGGCGCGCGGCGACGACGCGTAAGCCGGCCGCCAAGAAGAAGTGATGCCTGCAGGGCTCTGGATCACGTTCGAGGGCGGTGACGGGTCGGGCAAGACGACTCAAGCGGCGCTTCTCGAGGATTGGTTGCGCGATCAGGGGCGCACGGTCGTCCGCACCCGCGAGCCGGGCGGCACGGACGTCGGCAATCTCGTGCGCGACATCGTCCTGCACCATCGCGGAGATGTCGCGCCGCGCGCCGAGGCCCTGTTGTACGCGGCCGATCGCGCACACCATGTGGCCACGCTCGTCCGGCCCGCGCTCGCGCGCGGTGAAGTCGTGATCCAAGACCGCTATCTCGACTCGTCGGTCGCCTATCAGGGCGCCGGAAGAGTGCTGGATGCCGGCGAGATCCGGGAGCTGTCGCTCTGGGCGACGGAAGGCGCGCTCCCCGATGTGACCGTGCTGCTGGATTTGGATCCGGCATCCGCCCGTCGACGTCTGGATGCCGCCGACAAGCCCTTCGACCGCCTCGAAGCGGAGAAGGCCGAGTTCCACGAGCGCGTGCGCGCCGCATTCCTGGGCCTGGCGGCGGCCGAACCGGACCGTTTCCTCGTGCTGGATGCCTCTTTGCCCGTTGAGCACCTCGCCGCTGCCGTCCGTGCGCGCGTCGCCCTCGCGCTCGGGTGAGCGTCGGTGGCACCGCTTAGGCTGGATGCCATGACCGCCGCCGCTCCGCCCGCGCTCCCGTGGGGGGGTGTGTGGGGGCAGGATGAGGCGCTCGCTCAACTGCAGGCCGCCGCGAGCGATCCAGCTCAGCTCGCGCACGCGTGGCTCATCACCGGTCCGCCGGGGTCGGGACGATCGACTCTCGCGTACGCGTTCGCCGCGGCCCTGATCGCCGAGCCGGGGGATGACGCCGCGATGCGTCAGGTGTTGGCCGGAACACACCCGGATCTGATGGCGCTGCGCACCGAAGGCGTGATCATTTCGATCAAGGATGCCCGTGGCCTCGTCGAGCGTTCCTACTTTTCGCCGTCCCTGGGGCGCTATCGCGTCATGGTCATGGAAGATGCCGACCGGATGGTCGAACGTACGAGCAACGTACTGCTGAAGGCTCTCGAAGAACCGCCCGAGCGCACCGTGTGGATCCTCTGCGCGCCGAGCGATGCCGATCTCCTCCCGACGATCCGCTCCCGCGTGCGCACGGTGCGCTTGCGTGAGCCGGAGGTGGCCGATGTCGCGCGCCTGATCGCCCTGCGCACGGGCGTCGATGACGCGACGGCTGAGCAGTCCGCGCGCCTCTCCCAGCGTCACATCGGTATGGCGCAGCGGCTGGCGACGGACGCCGATGCCCGTGCTCGACGGGAGGAGACCCTCCGGCGTGTTCTCGCGGTGCGTGGCGTGGGCGATGCGGTCGAGGCTGCGGCACGGATCGTGCAGCTCGCCACGGATGACGCCAAAGCTCTGACCTCCGAGCGCGACGAGGTCGAGCGTGCGACGTTGCTGCGCACGCTCGGGATCGCCGCGGGCGCCGCCGTACCTCCGGCGGTGCGCGGTCAGTTGAACGCCCTCGAGGACGATCAGAAGCGGCGCGCGACGCGGAGCCTGCGCGACGGCATCGATCGGGTGCTCACCGACCTCGAGTCGATGTTCCGCGATGCGCTCATGCTGCAACTCGGGCGGTCGGGCGATCTCATCAATCGCGAGTTGGAGGACGAACTCACGGCCCTCGCCACGTCCTGGACGCCGCCCCGCACCCTCACGGTTCTTGACCGGATCTCCGCGACCCGTTCGAACCTGGAGGGCAACGCCGCCCCGGTACTCGCCCTCGAAAGCATGCTCGTCACCGTTGCGAGTGGAAGGACTCCGTGAAGTACCCCCGACGCCTTCTCGCCGCGATCGCCGGACTGGCGGTGGCCGCCGTCGCTCTCACCGGGTGCCTCTACGCGGCCATTCCGCCCGAGGGTGCAGCGACACCGGCACCGAGCCGCGAACCGGACCTGAACGGCGTCCCCGCCGGATTCGAGGAGTTCTATGGACAGGCTCTCGACTGGCAGAGCTGCGTGGGTGTGGATGCGGGCTCGTACGACTGCGCCACGGTGACGGCGCCGCTGGACTGGGCGGATGCGGGTGCGGGGACCATCGAACTGGCGATCATCCGCCGTGCGGCGACCAGCGGCACCGCGCTCGGGTCGCTGCTGACGAACCCCGGTGGTCCGGGAGCGAGCGGATATGACCTCGTTGCCGACTCCGCAACCTCCGCGGTCAGTGCACGGGTGCTCGACGCCTACGACGTGATCGGCTTCGATCCGCGGGGTGTCGGGCGTTCGTCCGCGGTCGCCTGCCTTGACGCGCCCGAGATGGATGCGATGCTCTACGACATCCCCGCCGACCCGCGCGGGAGCGACGGCTGGACGGCTGAACTCACTGAACGCAACATCGGCTTCGTCGAGGCGTGCGAGGCGAACTCCGCCGGCATCCTTCCGCACATCACGACGGACAATTCGGCCCGCGACATGGACCTGTTGCGCGGGGTGCTCGGAGACGAGACCCTCAACTACCTCGGCTACTCGTATGGGACGTTCCTCGGCGCGACCTACGCGAAGCTGTTCCCCGAGCGCGTCGGCCGCCTGGTGCTCGACGGCGCGATCGATCCCTCGGTGTCGGGCCTCGAGGTCGGGACGACGCAGGCGGTCGGGTTCGAGTCGGCGTTGCGGGCGTACATGGCCGACTGCGTGGGTGGGAGAGACTGTCCGTTCGGCGGCACGGTGGAGGAGGCGATGACCGACCTCTCGACGCTCCTGGCGAGCGTTGACGCGAACCCGATCCCCGGCTCAGATGGACGCATGCTCGGCGCCGACAACCTGATGACCGGCATCATCGCCGCGCTCTACGCCGAGGCGAGCTGGCCCTACCTCTCGCGAGCGCTCTCGGACGCCCTCCAGGGTGACGGGTCGACGGCGTTGCAACTGGCCGACTTCTACAACGGGCGCAACCCCGACGGGACGTACTCCGACAACTCGACCGAAGCGTTCCGGGCCTACAACTGCATGGATTACCCCCTCGACACGTCCGCTGCCGATGAGGATGCTGCGAGCGCGAGGATCGCGGCGGAAGCGCCCACGATCGCGCCGTACTGGCAGGGCGTGGATGTCTGCGCCGTGTGGCCGTATCCGCCGACCGGAGTGCGCGAGAAGATCAGCGCCGACGGTGCGGCTCCGATCCTCGTCGTCGGTACGACGAACGATCCGGCGACTCCCTATTCATGGTCGGTGTCGTTGGCCGAGCAGCTGTCGTCCGGCGTGCTGATCACGCGTGAGGGCGAAGGGCACACCGGTTACAACAAGGGCAACGTGTGCGTCGACGCTGCGGTCGAGGACTATCTGGTCGATGGCACGGTGCCCACCGCCGACGTGACCTGCGGGGCCTGAGGGCGCCCCAGATCAGCGCCGGAGAACGCGGCGGGCCAGGGCATTCCCCAGGAACTGCACGGCTTGAACGATCACGACGATGATCAGCACCGCCGACCACGTCACCCACGGGTTGAACTGCTTGAACCCGTAGTTGATCGCGAACTCACCCAGGCCTCCGGCGGCGACGGCTCCGGCCATGGCCGTCATGTCGACCAGTGCGACCACGATGAACGTGTAGCCGAGGATCAGGGGCCCCAGTCCTTCGCGCGGAACGAGGCGGAAGAGAATGCGCGACCGGCTCGCCCCGGCGGCGCGGGCGGCCTCGATCACGCCGGGACGGACCGTGAGGAGGTTCTGCTCGACGATGCGGCTGATCGCGAACAGTGACGCGATCGTGATGGCGAAGATCCCGAAGGTGACGCCGATGCCGGGGACACCGACGCTCCGCGCGAGCGGCTGTACCGCGGCCAGCAGGATGATGAACGGAATCGGTCGGATCGTGTTGACGATGACGTTGAGAATTCCGAAGACTGCGCGATTCGGGAAGAGGCTCCCCGGCCGGGTGGCATACAGCGCCATCCCGAGGATGAGCCCGCCGAGGCCGCCGAGGATGAGAGCGGCGCTGGCGACGTAGAGGGTCTCTGTCGTGGCTTCCCACAGCTCCGGCAACAGCTCGATGAGCCTATCCACGGTTGTCCTCCTCGGTCAGGGTGGCAAAGCCCGCGGCCGCCGAAATAGCGCGATCCACCGCATCCGGCGCACCGGTGAGGGCGAGCGTCAGATGGCCGAAGACACGGCCCCGGATGTCGTTGATCCCGCCGTGGACGACTTCGAAACGCACGCCTTCGTGAGCGAGCGCCGCGAACACGTCGGCCTGGGCGGCCGTTCCTTCGCGGACATCGAGCGTCACGATGCGCCCCGGGTGCCGTTCGCGCAGCACCGCGAGATCTTCACCCGTCGGGACGTCTTCGATGATGCTCGACACGAAGCGTGCCGTCGCCGCGTGCTGAGGCGCGGAGAGGATGTCGAAGACCGCGCCCTGTTCGATCACGCGACCGTGCTCCATCACGACGACGCGATCGGCGAGGGTGCGGATGACGTCCATCTCGTGCGTGATGACGAGGATCGTGATGCCGAGCTCAGCGTTCACGCGCTTGAGGAGGGCGAGCACTTCGCTGGTCGTATCGGGATCGAGGGCGCTGGTCGCTTCGTCGGCGAGGAGGATGCGGGGGCTCGTGGCGAGTGCCCGGGCGATGCCGACCCGCTGCTTCTGGCCGCCGGAGAGCTGTTCGGGGTAGTTCTTCGCCTTGTCGGCGAGGCCGACGAAGGCCAGCAACTCGGCGACGCGCGCACGGATCTCACCGCGGGGCCGTCCGGCGACTTCGAGGGGATAGGCGACGTTTCCCGCGACCGTGCGGGAGTCGAACAGGTTGAACTGCTGGAAGATCATCCCGATGTCACCGCGGAGGAGCCGCAGATCGCGCTCGCTGAGGCGGGTGATGTCGGTGCCGTCGATCTCGACAGCGCCCGATGAGGGCGTCTCGAGCGCGTTGACGAGGCGGAGGACGGTCGACTTGCCGGCGCCGGAGTATCCGATGATGCCGCAGATCTCGCCCGCGGCGATCTCGAGCGTGACGTCGTCGACCGCGACGACGGGCGCGGCGCCTTTGCTGGACGGCGGGAAGGCCTTGGTCACGCCCGTGAGGCGGATGAAGGTCATGGTGACTCCTGGGTGACACGCGGATGCGGCCCGTTCGGGGAACGGGCCGCATCCGGAACGGGGTGTTACTGCTGGGCGCGGATCGAGTCCTCGGTGTCCGTCAGCGAGGTGACGAGGTCGGCGACCGGCGTGGTGAGGAGCACGGCCGTGCCGCTGGAAGCCTCGACCACACCATCCTGAACAGCCTGGGTCTCCTGATAGATCTGGACGAGCTTCAGGTAGGTGGGGTTCTCGGCATCCTCAGCCTTCGCCGCGAAGATGTTGATGTAGGGGAAGGCCGACTCGTCGGCCGGGTCATCCTGGGCCAGGAGCTGGTCGCTCGTGAGTCCGGACTTCGCGACGAAGTCGTTGTTGACGACGGCGCCGGCGAAATCGGGCAGCGAGGAGGCGGTGAAGTCCGCGGCGACCGCTTCCACGTTGACCTTCGAGCCGTCTTCGATGTCGGCGACGGTCGAGAAGATCGAGCCGCCATCCTTCAGTTCGATGAGGCCGGCCGACTGGAGGACCAGCAGCGCGCGTGCCTGGTTGGACTCGTCGTTGGGGACGGCGATCGTGTCGCCGTCGGCGATGTCGTCGACATCGGAGTACTTCGTGGAGTAGAGGCCGAGCGGGTAGATCGCCGTCGCCCCGATGGGCTGCAGGTCGTCGTCCGCCGCGACGTTGTAGGTCGCGAGATAGATGATGTGCTGGAACTGGTTGAGGTCCAGTTCACCCGCAGACAACGCGGGGTTGGGCTGGTCGTACGAGTCGAAGTTCACGATCTCGACCTCGATGCCCTCCGCCGCGGCGGCCTCGGTGTAGGTCTCCCAGTACGGGTCGCCCGCGCCGACGACGCCGATCCGGACGGTCTCGGTCGCCGCTCCGTCGGTGGCTGCCGGATCGCTCGAGCCCCCGGCGCACGCGCCGAGCAGGAGGGCGAGCGGGAGGGCCAGCGCGGCGGCCGCCAGACCCTTGCCGCGGAGAATGGTGGGCTTCGACATGGTGGTGCTCCTTGTGGTTCGGGGCACCGCGGGGCGCAGTCCAGTGACGACCGCGCTCGCCTCGTCGCGGTGCCGTTTCGACGGTAGAGGCAAGCGGGCGACCAGGCCAATCCGGACGTAACAAGTCGACACCCCGGAGGCATCTGGCGCCGGTTCGCGACCGACCGATCCACCCTGTAGGATCGATGATCGTGCATGGCGCTCCGGCGACTTGCGCCACCTTAGCTCAGTGGTAGAGCAGCTCACTCGTAATGAGCAGGCCGTCAGTTCGATCCTGACAGGTGGCTCCATCAGTTCCCCCGAGAGGAGAACGCCGTGGATCGCACGGTCGACATCCTCTTCGAGATCTTCACGTGGGTCGGTTTCGGCGGATTCCTCACGCTCGGTGTGGTCGCCGTGATCGTGTGGGCCGCCGACGGCACGTGGATGCCGGCCGAGGCGATCGTGGACCGTGACAGCGGCGAGCCGATCCTCCGCTGGTTCGACGCCGACGGCGACGCCAACAGTGCCGTGCCGGCATCGTCGGACCATGCAGCGGTCGCGTCTCGGGCGACGGTGCCGATCTGGTATCGACACGGGTGGCGTGATCGCATGCGGCTGACTCCCCGCCCACCGGCGCTTCGCGCGGCAGTGATCGGCGCCGTCGCGATGTTGGCGCTGGCGATCGTGTCGTTCGTTGCCGGATGGATTGTGCTCGCGGCTGCCAGCTGACGAGACGCCGACTCACGCGGAATCGGATTGTACGACAGGGGAGATTGCTAGATAAGCTAGCAATATGAGTTCGACTCCCTCGCGCTGGTTGCGCATCGGCATCCCCTCGCTCCTGGTCCTCATCTGGCTGGTGGGCGGATCAATGGGGGGTCCGACGTTCGGCCGCATCGACGAGGTGGCCACCAACGACCAGTCATCCTTCCTTCCCGCCAGCGCCGAAGCCACCCAAGTGCAGGAGCGGCTTGCGGACTTCACCGGCGGTGACACGATCCCCGCCGTCGTGGTGATCACGGGGGAAGGAGAGCTTTCGACTGAGCAGCAGGCTCAGATCAACGAGGCAGTCACGAGCCTCGGGGACATCGAAGGTGTGGGCGAGATCTCACCCGCACTGCTGTCGGAGGACGCAGAAGCCGCGCAGGTCTTCGTGCCGATCGACACCAGCGGTGAGGTCGACGCGACGGTCGAGGAGATCCGAACGGCGCTCACCGAAGACCTTCCAGACGGGTTGGATGCGTGGGTCACGGGCCCTGCGGGGTTCACCGCTGACCTCGTGAAGGGCTTCCTCGGCATCGACGGGCTGCTCCTCGGTGTCGCGCTCGGCGCCGTCTTCATCATTCTGGTGATCGTCTACCGATCGCCCTTGCTCCCGATCCTCGTGCTGCTGACGTCGGTGTTCGCGCTGTGCGTTGCGATTCTGACCGTGTTCTGGCTCGCGAAGGCCGACATCGTCGTGCTCAATGGGCAGGTACAGGGGATTCTGTTCATCCTCGTGATCGGCGCGGCCACCGACTATGCCCTGCTCTATGTGGCCCGCTTCCGGGAGGCGATCGGATCGGGCCTTCGCCGATGGGATGCGACGGTACGAGCGTGGAAAGGCGCGTTCGAGCCGATCGTCGCCTCCGGTGGCACAGTCATCGCGGGGCTCTTGTGCTTGTTGTTGAGCGACTTGGCGAGCAACCGGGCGCTCGGCCCGATCGCGTCGATCGGCATCGCGTTCTCCGTGCTGGCGGCACTGACTTTCCTCCCCGCGCTCCTCGCGCTCGTGGGACGCGCCGCATTCTGGCCCTTCATCCCGAAGGCCGGAGCGACAGATCTTCCCGACGATCTCACGCAGCCGGTCAAGGGTTTCTGGCCGCGACAGGCGCGCTTCGTCGCCCGGCATGCCCGACCCATCTGGATTCTCTCCACGGTCGTGCTGTTGGCGGCATCCGTCGGAGTGCTGCAGTTGAAGGCCGATGGAGTTCCGGCCAGCGACCTCGTGCTCGGCGTGTCCGAGGCTCGTGACGGGCAGGATGTCCTCGCGGAACACTTCCCCGGCGGCTCCGGCAGCCCGGTCTACGTCATGGTCGCGGAGGGTGACGTCGCGGGCGTCGTCGAGGTTCTTGAGGCGGATGCCGGTGTCGACGGCGTCGCCGTGGTGTCGGCCGACAGTCCCACGGGGCAGGCCTCGGTCACGCTGGAAAACGGAGCGCCGGTCTTCACTGTCCAAGGTCCTCCGGGTGCGGCGGCGCCGTCACCGACTGTCTCCGACGGTGATGTCCTCGTCGTCGGGACGCTCACCGACACCGCCGACTCCGTGGCCGCGGAAGAGACCGTCCGGTCTCTGCGCGCGGAGCTCACGAGTTCTCTCGGCGAGGGTGTGGCGCTCGTCGGCGGAACAACGGCCGTCGACGTAGACACCAACGACACGTCGATCCGCGACCGTACGGTGATCATTCCGACGATCCTCGTCGTGATCCTGCTGATCCTCATGCTTCTCTTGCGCTCGGTGCTCGCGCCGGTGCTGCTGATCCTGAGCGTCATCCTGTCCTTCGGCGCGGCGCTCGGCGTCAGCGCCCTCGTCTTCACCCACGTGTTCGGCTTCCCCGGGGGCGACCCGGCCGTACCGCTCTACGGATTCGTCTTCCTCGTCGCGCTCGGCGTGGACTACAACATCTTCCTGATGTCTCGTGTGCGCGAGGAGTCCCTCGTTCACGGCACGAGACCCGGGATCTTGCGCGGTCTCGTGGCGACCGGCGGTGTGATCACGTCGGCCGGTCTGGTGCTGGCGGCGACGTTCGCGGCGCTCGGCGTGATTCCGATCTTGTTCCTGGCGCAACTCGCGTTCATCGTCGCGTTCGGTGTGCTGCTCGACACGTTCCTGGTGCGTTCGCTGCTCGTGCCGGCCGTCTCGTACGACATCGGCAAGGCCATCTGGTGGCCGTCGAAACTGTCGCGCACCGACGCATCCGCGCCGGAGCCGGTGCCGGCGATGACCCGAGCGGAGTACCGAGCTACGCTCGAAGAATGACCCGGGCCCTCTTCATCGTCGACGTCCAGAACGACTTCACCGAGCACGGTGCGCTCGGCGTCGACGGCGGAGATGCCGTCGCAGAGCGCATCACCGCCTTTTTGGCCGCGCACGCGGACGAGTACGAGATCGTGGTCGCTTCGCGGGATTGGCATGAGGGTGACTCGGACAATGGCGGGCATTTCTCCGCCGAGCCCGACTTCATCGACACCTGGCCACCGCACTGCGTCGCAGATACGGACGGTGCGGCCTATGACGAGGGCTTCGATACCTCCGCCGTGACGCACCATCTGAAGAAGGGGCAGGGGAGACCCGCCTATTCGCTCTTCGAGGGGCGTACCGACGAGGGGCGCACGGCGAGCGCGCTGCTGGACGAGCACGGGATTCTCGACGTCGACATCGTCGGAATCGCCACGGACTATTGCGTGCGAGCCTCGGCGCTGGATGCCGTCGCTGCGGGTCGCCGCATCCGCATCTTCACCGACCTGATCGCGGGTGTCCACGTGGAATCCAGCGATGCTGCCCTTGCCGAACTCGCCCACGCGGGCGCCGAACTCCGGGAGAGTAGCCGATGAGCACACCCGCCGGTTGGTATCCCGATCCCTCCGGCGTCGCCGGAACGAGATGGTGGGACGGCGCGCAGTGGACGTCGCACGCGCACCCCCCGGCCTATCCGGCCGGTGGCTACGCCGCGGTTCCCGCGCCACCCGCGAAGGTCGAAGTGCCGACCAGCACGGTGTGGGTGTGGCTGGCGATCGCCGCGTCGGGCCTGCCGTACTTCACGATCTTCCTGATGGACTGGCACGGCTTCATCGACGCGATCGTGGCGAGTGCTACCCGTGGTGTCGAGTCTTCCTACCTCCTGTCATGGCAACTGAACTCGCTGCTGGTCTCATTGATCAGCTGGGGGGCCATCGCGCTGTACATCCTCTTCAGCTGGCTCGACTGGCGAGAACTGCGCAAGCGGGGAATCGTCCGGCCGTTCCACTGGGCCTGGGCCTTCTTCGGCCTGCTGACCTTCGGCGTCGCGGTCTACATGATCGGGCGCGCGGTCGTCCTGCGCGCGCGCACCGTGAAGGGGTCGTGGGCGCCTTTGTGGGTCTGGATCGGCGTGACCGTCGTCGGCTACATCGCCGTGTTCGCGTGGGTCTTCTGGTTCATGGGAACCCTGTTCTCCGCTCTCGGCCCCTACCTGACCTACAGCTGATCCGTCTTAGGGACGGACGCGGACCGAGCGCCCTTCGAAGCTGACGACATCGCCGATCTGCAACTGGCGTCCACGACGTCGATCGACCTCACCGTTCACGGTGACGAAGCCGTCGATGATCGCTTCTTTCACATCGCCGCCCGAGTCGAGCACCCCCGCGAACTTCAGGAACTGACCGAGCCGAATGCTGTCGCCCCCGATCGGGATGTCATCAATGGGCGGTTGATTCGTCATGTCGAGAATGCTACGCCAGGCACGCGTGTGCCCTCTTCGGGAGCTCCTAGGCTTGGCTCATGACCACCCCACGGAACACGGCACAGCAGCGCATTCTTCGGGTCCATCGCGTCCTGCATCCGGGTTTCGGCACGGAGGCCGCGGTCTACGGCACGATTCTCGTGAGCGGGCTCGTGGCCGTCTCTTCGGCGCACGGGGAGACATCTGCGGTGGTTCTGTTCACTGTGGGAGTGACCGTCCTCGTGTTCTGGGGTGCTCATGTCTACGCGGGGACCGTAGCCCGGCTCGGAGCGCGGCCATCCGATGGCGGGGCCGATGTCGTCGGCCTTCGGCGTGCCTTCGGGGAGTCGATTCGGCACTCAGCGGGGATGCTGAGTGCGTCCACGGTGCCGTTGGCGATTTTGTTGGCCGGGACCACGAAGCTCATCCCCGATGATGTGGCCAATGATGCTGCGCTGTGGTGCGGTGTCGTCATTCTGGCGTTCCTCGGTTACGTGGCATTCCTTCGCCGCGGGAGCGCCCCACTCGTCCGAATGGCGGGCGCGCTGACCACGGCTTCCTTCGGTGCCGTGTTCGTCGTCCTCAAGGCACTCGTTCATTGAGTCACGCGGGCCCAAATTCTCACCAGACTCGCGCACGCGTCGTGGAAGGATCGGATGCATGGCGACTCCTGTGAACACAGACAACTTCGCTCGCGCGGAGACCGACCGAATGTTCGCTGATCTGCAGCGAGAGGCCGGGGGCATCAACCTCTTCCTGCACAATCGTGCTCCGGCGGCGATCGACAACCAGACCGTGATCCGCCTCAACCGCGACACGCTGTACAGCTTCGCCGTCGTCGACCTCGCCGCGGGTGCGACGTTGACCATCCCGGAACACGGTGACCGTTACATGTCGGCCATGGTCGTCGATCAAGACCACTACGTCGACGTGATCATCCACGACGCGGGCGAGCATGAACTCGCACCGGAGCAGTTCGGAACACGGTACGTCGTGATTGCCGTCCGCACCCTCGTCGACCCCGGTGACCCTTCCGACCTCGCGGTCGTGACCGCACTTCAGGACCAGATCACTCTGCACAGCACCTCGGCGGAGCCGTTTCAGCTACCGGACTATGACGGCACATCGTTCGATGAGACGCGCAATGCGCTCCTGGCACTCGCCAGGAATATGAGTGGCTTCGACCGCATGTTCGGGTCGGCTCACGACGTCGAGCCCGTCAGGCACCTCATCGGAACAGCGGCCGGCTGGGGTGGCCTGCCGAGTGCCGAGGCGTCCTACATCGGCGTGGACCCCCGGCTGCCCGTGGGGCGGTACGAGCTCACGATCAGCGACGTCCCTGTCGACGGCTTCTGGTCGATCTCGGTCTACAACGCGGAGGGATTCTTCGAGCCCAACGATCGCGACGCGTACACGGTGAACAACATCACCGGCGTGAAGAACGCGGACGGCTCCACGACAGTGCGCTTCGGTGATTACCCGGCGGACGTGGCCAATGTCATCCCGATCACGGACGGATGGAACTACCTGGTCCGCCTCTACCGGCCCCGACCGGAGATCCTCGACGGCAGTTGGACCTTCCCGCGACTCGACGCCTGACGTCTCCGATAACTGAAGATGACGCGGGCACAGCCCGACGGTTTCGAGTTCGGCTAAACGTATTTCTACGCGGGCACGGGACTCCTTCCGAGTAACAGTGCCGTTCGCGTGCGCGGACAGCATCAACTCGAAGGAGAGCTCAGCTCATGTCCAGTATCGAAAGTCGCGGGCCCCGAGACGTCGAGGTCACCCAGATCGCCCGCTACCGGGCGTTCGAAGAGACTGCCGGCGGATTCGTCCTGCCGAGTCCCGGAAGCACCGACCGTCATTTCCAGTTTTCGCTGCCGGGAGCGGTCGCACGTCCCGCCGTGATCTACTACCGAACTCGCCACACCGGAAAGCCCGCGTTCTCGGTCCGGCTCAATGACGCCGTGCTCACGAAGTACACGTTCGTACAAGGCGACGAAGCCGAGCGCACCTGGCACGAGATCATTCCGGCGGTCACTCAAGGCGAGCCCACGCTGCGGCCGGACAACAACGAGCTCGTCTTCTTTGCCAGAGACGGCACCGTGATCTTCGGAGACGTCGTGATCTTGTACACCTCGAATCAGACCACTGTCCCTGTGCGGCACACGGTCGCCGCAGAGTGACATCTCGGCGAGGCACTCCGTCATCGGGAATCTCATGTCCGTGAACCGCGTCGGGCGACAGAAGTGGTCTCTCGACGCTGGCGCAGACGATCGCCATCCGAAGCCCGAGTGCGCCGTTCTGTTCTGCCAGGGCTGCGTCGACCTTCGACGTCGTCAGCAAGTTCGCTACTGCTAGCGCTCTAGTTACTTCTCTCCGGAAGTTGAGCGGCTTCTCCAGCGGCAGATCCAGCGCAGAGGCGATCTGCCGGTCGAGTGCGCGCGAGGCGCGGTCCGTCTCGATGATGCGCTGGACGTCAAAGCCCGCGCCTGTGTCGTCGGGCGACCCTGTGGGGCGATCGAGCGTGACTTCATTGCGGATCGAGATCAGCTGCTCATCGACGTTCTCTACCAGAGCAGCTGTCAGCGCGAAACGTCGACGAACCGACCGACTGACACGACCGGGAGCGTGATAAGACAGGTCATGCTCGATCTCCGCCCACGCGTGTTCGACGACGCTGCGGATCTGGATCTCGACCACCGCCGGCGACAGCGGTGGCTGACGGACGCTGGCTCTGAGCAGTTCCGGGAGGTCATCATTGCCCGCGGCCCACGGCATTGTCGCGACGAACTGGATCGACCGATACCCGAACTCGGTATCGTCGAGGGTTTCGGCCTTATTGACGTAGGTGCCTTCGTGCACGTTCAGTTTGCCGCGCAAAGCTCGTTCTACCCACGGTGCGTCGTCGCGAAAGTAAGTGATAATCCGCAAGCCGATGACATCTTCGATGATCAGAGCAGGTTCAGTCCTGAGCTTCTTGCGGAGCTTTCGCTCGAAGGAATCGCGGTCCTTTACACGCCAGGAGATCGCGTGCACGTGTATGCGCGGGTCTTCATTCAGCGCGTCAGTTATCCGCTGCTTGAGATCCTTGGCGTTGTTCTCGTAAGCATCACGTTGGCCGTCATAGACGTTGAGCTCCCAGGCGATGCGGTCTTCCTGTTGCGGGGTCAGCGACATGGTCGGCATCGTATCGGCCCGGGCGGGGTACTCGCGGCCGTCCCACCCGTGGGTCGACGCCCCGCATACGAGCGCCGCCTCCCCGCACGGGACATGCCTCTATCCGGCATCGCCCGGATGGGGATCCGCGACGAGCGCTAACACCCGCTTACGCGTGATGCTCGTTTAGGGATGAGGCATCGACCGGGGAGCTGCTTCAAGGGGTCACCATCTACGTCGGGACCGGCACACCGCTGCTGCCGGCACATTTTCGCCGGGGTTCGCATGCGCTACATGACTGCACCTGCGGTGCAGCGATGCTCAACTGGTCGACGACGCCGCGGACTGATGCGTGTCCCGTAGTCGCAAGCAGTTGACGGTAGATGCCCCGTCCCTGAGCGTCGCCGCTCAAGGACGGGGCATGCGATCCGTTCGTTCAGCTGCTGCGTCGGCGCGGGACTGAGCTCAACGCTCGTCGGCGCCACACAATCGTGAGCATCGCGAACACAAGCAGGGGCGCTGAGGCGATCAGCCCGGCGGCGCCCGAGTCGAAGCCCAGCCGGAACAATCCCCAGCCGCCGAGGAACGCGACGACCACAAGAGCGGCGAACCCTGCCCACCAGCGCCAATCAGCGAGTGGTTGCCGCACGTTCACCGTGTTCGTCATCTGCAGTAGCCTCCGGCGTAGGTCCCGTACCACTGGAAGGCTACTCCGAATCCGAGGGGGACGAACTGGATCCACCATTCAAGGCAGCGGCCGGCGTTGTAAGCATTCGACGCATTGAGCACCAGACCGACACCAGCGACGGCGCAGATGCCCGCACCGACCGCACCGCCGACGGGACCTGCGATTGCAACACCGGCTGCGGTGCATGCGGCGGTGAGAGCGGTTGCTCCGTAACCGAAGTCCTTGAGCGACTTGGTTTCACCGCGGGTCCAACGCACCCGGACCTGAAGGGGCGCGGTCACCACGGCCTGAGGATCGGCGACGACGGGATAGGCGACCTTTGAGTTGTGCTCGACGTGCTGGATCACGGCTCCGTCGACGACTTCGTAGTGGGTCGCGACCGGGTTCAGCTCGGCGTCAACCGCCCATGCCGGTTCGAGACGTCCAACTACCACGGATGCAACGCCGCTGCTCTCTCCATCGACGAACGCTTCCTCGCGCAGGAGGGCGACGGCGCCGTCCGGCTGAATTTCGGCCGTGGTTCCTTCGTTGAGGGCGTAAGAGAATTCGGTCGGCTGATCTGCGGAGCCAATGACGGTGGAGATGCGGAATCCGGTGTCGGTGTGACCGACGGAGATGTCCGGGGTGTTCCCGACTCCCTCGAAGACAGTGGTGCCGTCTTCCGCTGTCTCGGGTCCCAGCACGTCGAGGTCGGGAATTCCGAGCGTGATGGGAAGCTGGTCCTCCCGCTGGATGACCACATCTCCTCCAGCCTCTGTCGGGAGACTGACGTCGACATCAGCAATGGTGCTGGTCGGAGTTGCTGAGCTGGCGCCGACGGCACTGACGGCGTCAGCTACCTGAACTGCGACCGTATCGGTCCCATCTGGCTCAGCAGCGGTGGCGACCGAGGAGGTGCTCACGAGTATTGCGCCGACGGCGAGCATGGACGCCGCCACCAAACCCGCCGTTCGAGGCGACCTTCGCGTACGTCGTCGGTGCTGGGGGAGTACCTGCGATGTTGATGTGTCAGCCACTTCTTCTCCTTTTCGCTTCGGTAGCGCCCACTGCGCTGCCACAAATGCCGGCATTGCGATGCGGTGCATCGCAAGCCTTCGTAGGAGATATCGCGTGGGCGAGACATTCCTGTCAGCCCTGCGGCCGGAGATTCGGGCGCATACCCCTATTCAGTTGCCGCAACGGTGAAGTCCTTACGTCGGATCTTGCATCGGCGGCACCCCGCCCGTGCTCGGCTAGCATCCGAGGAGCGCCTCGACGCGTCAGACAGAGAATGCAACGCAATGGCCCCACTTCACTCCCGCAGGAGCACGCGTTGACCGCAGAGGCATTCGGACGAATGTTCACCGAGAACCACACGCGTGTGTTGCGGTACGTAGAGGGCTCTGTTTACGACCGCGACGAGGCAGAGGAAATCACCGCCGAAGTGTTCACCATCGCCTGGCAGAAATTCGACGACCGCCAACCGTTCGGTCTGCCATGGCTGATCCGAACGGCAATGCACAAGGTTCGAGATCATCAGCGCCGCCATTATCGGAAGGCCTCGATGCTCGACGCTCTCACTCGCCGAGCGGCGGAAGCACCGGCGGAACTGTCCCGACTGGACATCCTCGCTCTGCGGGATGCGCTGAGCAAACTATCGGGCACCGATGCGGAAATCGTCCGGCTCACCTATTGGGATGGCCTCAGCGCTGGTGAGGTCTCAACGGTCCTTCGGGTCCGGCAAGGCACTGTGTGGACTCGCCTGAGCCGCGCGAGGGCACTCCTGAAGAGTCAGCTCAGCGAGAGTGAGGTGACCTCCGTTGAATGAAGACCGCCTAGACCGACTCTTGCGCGCCGCGAACCCAGCAACCACACTTATGCAAGCCCCACCGGATCTCGCGCTGCTCAACCGCATCGTTTCGAGCGACTCCCGACTGCCTGCGCGGCGGCCGACGTTCGCTCTTGCACTTGCCCCGATCGCGGCGGTCCTTATCGCCGCGCTGGTGGTCGTCGTCGCGAACCCGTTCGGGCAGTCCGCAGCAGCGTACGGACCGCAGCCATTGCGGTGGACCTCCACGCAACAGTCGCTCTCCGAGGTGGCCCAGATGATTCACGCTCGGCTCGGTCGCTCTGCGGGCGTCGCCTCCGCCGTCCGCGCTTCGACGGCAACTTCGTGGACCCTTTCCGTGAGCGAGGCAGGCGAGCCCGACGAAGTCACGAGCATTTCGCCACTCGTGACCGAACTCGTCTGGAGTGAGGACCTCTCCGGACGTCGCACTGTGACTGCCGGCCGCTCGTACCCCGTCAACGAGAGCGGCGTCGCACGTGACGCGGCTCCCGAGGGCACTGTGATCGACACCATGGTCTTCGGACAGGGAGAGTATCCGTCGGTGGTGCCCCACGGCGGATCCCTAGATGCCGAACGGACTCGCGATCTGCTGGCGATGTACGCGCCCCCCGATGGTGACGCCCGAGCGGCAGACGCCATGGTTGGCATCGCGGACGTCTTCAGCGAGTGGACACTCACCAACGCCCAACACGGGTACCTGGTCGATGCATTGATCCAATATCGCGGGCTTGAGGTTCTCGGAACTACGCAGGACCGCCTAGAGCGAGACGTTATCGGGCTGCGCTCGGAGTCGGGACTTCGGCCGGGCGAGGCGACAACGCTCCTTATCTCGGTGCGTACGGGGCGCATCGTTGGTATGGAGACCACGGTCACTGGCGTGGGTGCCAGTGTTCAGGTGCCGATCGGCACCGTCATCAACTACTCCCTTTGGATGGACACGGAATGAGATGACTACTTCTTACCCTTAGCCTTGTTGCTTCACTTGCCTTCAGTGGCGCGTCAACCGCTTCGGCAGAGACCGTTGGGGACGTGCACCCCGATATCGCATTCGCGCTGCACGCGGAGCCTGGAGGAGTTGTCGTCGACTACTACACGGCCGAATGGCCCGCTCTTGACATGCGCCTCGAGGTCACGGCTCGCACCTCCGCCCGGTCGGTGGGGTCGTGCGGGACGAGCGCGATCTGCGCCTACTCGCTCGGGAGCCAAGCCGGTACGAAGCTTTCGTGGACGAGCTGCGGATCCAAGTCCACCGCGGCGTTGGCGACGGTGGGGTCGATAGCGAACGCAAGAACAAGTGGCACCTTGCGGGCTCTCGTTGGTGGCGTCGCGAAGGCCAGTGCTGGCGCCGGCGCATACGCGAATGTGCCGGTCGTCGATCGCGCACTCGTCTCAGTCGTCTCTTGCTGAGGATGCCAGCGCGGCGTCACATTGGGCTTCTCCAGGTGAACCTGCCGTAGCGGATTGCACCGCACTCAGCCCATGTCAGGGCGCCCCGCCATAAGTAGTTCCAGGGCGGGACGAGGCGTGCGGGCTCACCCACCGCGTCCGAGACCGTCGAAGGTCGCACCGTCTCAACTGACAACGCGCGCGAAGGCCCCCTCACCGATCACCGCTCGTTTAGGGATCGTTTACGGCCGGCCTTTAGGTCTCAGCGATCGATCCACTTCTGCATGCTCTCGGGGTACCGCGCGAGCGAGGTGTCGACGAGGCTCGATGCGGTCGTCAGGTGCGCGAGTTCGTCCTCGTCGAGGACGACGGTGGAATGCTCAGCGGTGACAGGTGCGATATGCGAAGTTTGTGGCTGCGAGCACCGAGGCTCCGCTCGTACGAATATCGGTCCACTACCGTGCGCCGCTGCGGCGCTGGCCGATGCCGTATCCGGCCACCAAGCTGAGACCCACGATGCCGACAATGCTGATGGCGGCTGCCGTCGCCATCAGCGGCGTGAGCACGACGAGCGCGC
>FWWL01000229.1_pt1 | contig 139940 bp, 119 predicted proteins | sample 2228331 | NCBI WGS metagenome assembly FWWL01 (sample SAMEA103939775, study PRJEB20133) | metagenome | reverse complement strand
GAGCCGGGCGTCGGCGAGGTGAACCCGAACCTGCGCTCGGTGCAGGTCAAGCCGGAGGCGACCACCACCTACCGGTTGATTGCTCGCAACCGCTACGGCGAGGTGATCCGCGAGGCGGTGGTGATTGTGCAGAACGCGCCTCCAGCGCCAGTGCCCGTGATTCGCGAATTTGTGGCGGAGCCGCCCAAAGTCAAGCGCGGCGACGCGGTCTATCTCCGCTGGAAGGTGGAAAACGCCACCGAGCTGATCCTCAGCCCGCCGGGGCAGAAGTTAGACCCCGCGACCCCAGGCTTTGAGCATCGCCCTACGCGCACGACGGAATATGTGCTGATTGCCCGGAATGCCGAGGGCAAACTCGCCGAGAAGCGCCTCAAGGTGGAGGTGGTCTCGCAGGCGCAGATTGTCAGCTTCACCGCCACACCAGAAGAGATTAAGGCAGGGGAGAGTGTCGTGCTACGCTGGGAGATTCTGAACGCGGTGCGCGCCGAAATTGATAACGGCGTGGGGCGGGTCTCGGCGCAACAGGGTGAGATCACCCTCACTCCCACCCAGACCACCACCTACACCCTCACCGCCCTCGATTCGGAGGGTTTGCCTGCGCAGGCGACCGTGACGGTGAAGGTTCTCCCGTCGGAGGCGCCCCCAACCCCCGACGGGCAGTAGCCCTATGCCTTAGCGGCGCCATGTGAACGAGCGCGACGGCGATTGCGGACGCGCCACGCCCGTCCCGGATCTGGTGCCGTTCCCCTGCGCCGACTCTTTTGCCAGCTGGCGCAGGTAGTCTTTCAGGTAGTCCAGCTGCCGCACCTCCACAATCGCCAGATACTGGACGCCCTGATTGAACCGCACGCCGCTGACCCGATTGCGCCGACACAGCTTGGACAGTTTGCCCGCAATCACCCAGTCGGCGGTGTCGTTGGTAATCTCATCGGTCAGCATGGGACCGATGCGCCGAATCCATGTATCCACGGGCTGGAGGTAGTGGTAGTCGCCGGGGTCTATAGTCGGCTCCAGATCGTAGAGCGCCACCATATCGCGTAGCACCAGCGCACCGACTTTGGGACCGATGCCCTTGATGTCGGTGATGGTGTTATAAATGGGTTCCACGCGCCCTGTGCGCACAATATCACGCTGGATGGTCGTCCAGATGTTGCCGATACCATCTTCAGCATAGATGCGCTGGGCGTAGCCCGTCAGTCCTTCGATCAGCCCGCGATTGAGCTGCTCGTTGACCTTGCGCTGGTTCTCTTTGCAGACCGCCTCGAACGCGCTCCAGAGGCGTTGCGGCGCGTCGTCCGACTCCAGAAACGCGGCGAAGTTTTCTTTCTTGCCTTCCAGCACGCGCTCCAGCGCCTGTAAAGCGAACCCCGAATACTCCAGTCGGTCGTTGCCCCGCTTGGCGAAAGCATAATAGCCCAGCATTGCACGGAACGCATAATACGGGTCTGCCAGCGCCTCCCGCACATCCTGCGCCTGAGACGAAGCAATCCGCATCGCGCGCGCCAGCTGGGGATACAGCACTTCCTTCTGGAAGCGCTCCGCCTTCTCGCCCGCGAGACGATTCAAGATACGCTCAACCTCATAGGGTGTAAACATACTCATTTTTCTTGCACCTCCGCATTAGATTTTCACTGCCAGAGCCTCCATGCTCCTGTTTCGTGTCGTTTTTTTTTGATAAAGAATAAGACGGCTGAACCCTCGCGAGGTTACTCCTGAAGCCCCTGCGCAGGGGCTTCCGTACTTAATTATACGGAATTTGAGTCGAAAACTTCACCCGTGGTTCCCGTCAGGTACAATTCCGCTATGCAAGTGGTGCGTGTGGGCGACCTCACGGTCGGCGACGGGCGACTAACGCTGATTGCAGGTCCGTGTGTGATTGAGAGTCTGGAACTTTGTCGTGAGGTGGCGGGCGCGCTTTCGGAACTGTGTCGCCAGCGGGGTGTTCCCTACATTTTCAAAGCCTCTTTTGACAAGGCGAACCGCACCGCGCACGACTCGTTTCGGGGCATAGGGCTGGACGCTGGCTTGAAGGTGTTAGCCCAGATTCGTGAAGAGTTCGGCGTGCCTGTTACGACCGATGTGCATGAGAGCTGGCAGGCGGAACCCGTGGCGCAGGTGGTGGATTTACTTCAGGTACCCGCATTTCTCTGCCGCCAGACCGACCTGCTAATAGCATGCGCCCGCACGGGCAAGCCCGTGAATGTCAAAAAGGGTCAGTTTCTGGCGCCGTGGGACGCCCGCAATATTGTGGAGAAACTGCAGGCTTTTGGGGCGCAGGGCATTTTGCTCACAGAACGCGGCACCTCCTTCGGCTATAACACGCTGATTGTGGACATGGCGGGTCTACCGATAATGCGTGGGTTTGGCGTGCCGGTGGTGTTTGACGCCACCCATAGCGTGCAGCGTCCGGGAGGGGCAGGCAAAGCCTCTGGCGGTGATAGAGCCTCGATTGCGCCGCTGGCACGCGCCGCCGTCGCGGTGGGCATCGACGCCCTCTTTATGGAGGTGCATCCGAACCCTGAAAAAGCGCTCTCCGACGCCGCCACGCAGTACCCCCTCTCGCAAATCGCGCCCCTGCTGGACGAGCTGCTTGCCCTGCACGCCGTGCGCCAGCGGTTTGCAGAAGTTGGGGTAAAATAGTATCAACCTGGCTGTTTTGTTAGAGGCGAGAGCAACGATGGCAAAGCAATCGGAGCGACGAAAAGTTCGGCGCGAGCAGATTCTGCACGGCGCCGCGAAAGTGTTTTCGAGAAAAGGATTCCATGCCAGCACCGTCGACGAGATTGCCAAAGAGCTGGGACTGACCAAAGCCAGCATCTATTACTATGTCTCCGATAAAAGCGATTTGCTGTACCAGCTCTATAAGCGGGCGATGGAGGTGCTGCTGGAGTCGCAGGCAGAGATTCTTGCGCGCCCTGACCCCCCTGACCAGAAACTCCGGGCGATGATTGAAGAGTATGTGCGTATCGTTGGCGGCGCCACGGCGATGTATAGCGTGGTGGTGCTTCGCGAGCATCACGCGCTCCCGCCCCGCAAGCGCAAGGAGATTATCAGCATGCGCGACCAGTACGAGCAGGGCTTCCGTGAATGCATCCAGCAGGGAATCGAGCAGGGCATTTTTGAACCCACCGATGTGAAGATGGCGTCGTATGTGATTCTGGGCGCGCTGAACTGGATTCCCAGCTGGTACAACCCGCGCGGCAGCCTCAGCAAAGAGGAGATTGGGCGCATGTTCGCAGACCAGCTCGTGCGCGGCTTACTGCGCACCCCGCAAAACCCATGAAACGCACCGCACTCTACGAGGCTCACAAGCGCACGGGCGCCCGCATGGTGGAGTTCGCTGGCTGGGAGATGCCTGTGCAGTATCGCGGCATTATTGAAGAGACACGCGCCGTGCGTCATGCGTGGGGCATATTCGATGTGAGCCATATGGCACGCGCCCATTTTCGTGGCGAAGCCGCTGCCCAGTTCCTGAGCCGATTGGTGCCCTCGGACCTCAGCAAGGTCGCGCACGGCACAGGGCAATATACCGTGCTGACCAACGAACGGGGCGGCGTGGTGGATGATGTTATCGTCTATCACCTTGCGCCTGACCACTGGCTGATGGTGTTCAACGCCGCCAACCGCGAGAAAGACCTCGCATGGTTCCAGCGCTGGCAGGCAGAGTTCATCAACCCGCCTACGATTGACGACCAGACCGAGCAGACGGTGATGATTGCGGTTCAGGGACCCGAAGCGGCTGCCCATCTGAGCGCCCACATGAACCCTGCGCTCGCTGAAGTGCCCCGGTTTGGGACGCTCGCGTTTGAGTGGGAGGGTATTCCACTGTTTGCCGCGCGCACGGGCTACACAGGCGAAGACGGTTTTGAGCTGATTGCCCCTGCCGAATATGGCGAGCGCCTCTGGGACGCCCTGCTTGCATGGGGCGCCACGCCCTGTGGGTTAGGCGCACGCGATGTGTTGCGCGTGGAAGCGGGACTCCACCTGTACGGACACGAACTGACGGACGACACAAACCCCATCGAGGCGGGACTGGGCTGGCTGGTCAGCGAACGCACTGACTATATCGGCGCGGAACCCATCCTGCAGGCGAAGCAGGCGGGACCCACCCGCAAACTGATGGGGATTGTGCTTCAGGAGCGTGGCGTGCCGCGCGAGGGCTATCCCGTGCTGGTGGACGGGCAGGTGGTGGGGCAACTCACCAGCGGCGTCTATTCGCCCACGCTGGAGCAGGGGATTGGCATGGCGTATCTGCCCGCCGTGCTGGCAAAAGCAGGAACCCCCTGCGCGGTGGAAATTCGGGGGCGCGCCATCCCCGCGCTTATCACCACGCGCCGATTCCTCAAGCGCTCGTAGCCAGAGCTTCCCAACAGGAATCGGGCGCTCCGCGCCGAACTCTTGCGGTGGAGGATGCCAGCGATGGAAAACGCTTTCTTCGGATTCGAAATGCCCACCCGACTCCTGTTTGGGGCGGGTGCGGTCGGTAATCTCGGCTTCGAGTTCAGCATTCATGAATGGGGTAGCGCGCTGATTATCACCGATGCAGGTGTCGCCAAAGCGGGCTTGATAGAGCCTGTGGAGAGCCAGTTGCGCGAGCAGGGCGTTCGCTACGAGGTCTATTCAGGTGTGGTGCCGAACCCCACCATCGAGAGCATCGAGGCGGCGGTACCGATGGCGCGCGATAAAGATGTGGTGATCGCCGTTGGGGGCGGCAGCGTGATGGACACGGCGAAACTGGTGAACGCCATCCGCACCTTCGGGGGCGGCGTGCGCGATTATGAGGGAACCGATACCGTGCCTGGCGTCTGCAAACCCCTGATTGCTATCCCCACCACGGCAGGCACAGGAAGCGAGGTTACTTTTATCGCGATGTTCACCGACACGGAGCGCCGCCAGAAGATGCCCGTGCTAAGCCGCTATCTGGCGCCCCATCTGGCGATTGTGGACCCCGAAATGAGCCGGCGCCTGCCCCCCGCCGCCACCGCCCAGACAGGCGCGGACGCCCTTACCCACGCCATCGAAGCAATTGTCGACCTGCAGGCGAACCCCTTTTCCGACATGCTGGCGTTCGAGGCGATACGGCTTATCTTCAAGTACCTGCCGCGCGCGGTGGAGGATGGGGAGAACGACCTCGAGGCGCGGGCGGGTATGGCGTTCGCCGCCACGATTGCAGGCGCCGCCTTCAACAACAGCATGGTGGGACTGGCGCACGCGATTGCCCACGCGCTGGGCGGACTGTATGACCTGCCGCACGGACTCTGCTGCGCCCTTGCGCTCCCCGTTGTGATGCAATACAACCTCCCCCATCGCCACGAACGCTTCGAGCAGATTGCCAATGTGCTGGGCATGCCGATTGCCGAAGATAGCGTGCTGAAAGTACGCCAGCTGCTGACCGAGGTGGGAATCCCTGCGCACCTGATCGATGTGGGGATTGAGGTCAGCGAGGATGATCTGGAAACTCTAACCGACCTTACCTTCGCCGATGGTTCTATTCTGTTCAACCCCGTGCAGCCGTCGCGCGAAGAGGTCAAACACCTGCTACGCCATATCGCGACCTATATTCCCGAATAAGCCTGAACGCGCCCCTGACGGCAGGATTCAGCACATGGACGCTGAATCCTGCCTCTTATGTTCAAGAGGGAGATTTGGGGCATACCCACAGGGATGTGGCTTGTGGGCGTGGTGTATCTCGCGCTCACCGCTCTATTGCGTTCATACTATGTGGATTATGAGAGCCTGCGCCAGATTGCAGCTGTAGCCGAGGGGTTCCGCCGTGATTCATTGGGTTTCTGGAGCGGGCACGCGCCGCTGGGAATGTTGCTCTTCTGGGCGTTGACCAAGCCGTTCGCGCTGGTGTTCCCCCTGCTGGAGAGCGCGCAGGTGCTGGGCGCGGTCGCCATCACACTGACGGGGCTGATCCTCTACCGCATTTTCCGGATGGTGGGCTTGAGTGGGGGCTTGAGCGGCTGGCTCACCGGGCTGTTTTATTTCTCCAATGTCGCGCTGAATGCGGCGACGATGTTCAGTTTTGCCGCGATTGCCCTGTTTTTGATGGCGTGGTGGGCAAAGACCGCACTTCACACGCTGGCACCCCGTGAAGCGGACCCTGTTAGCCTCACCCGACTGGGGGTAGTGGGCGGACTGCTGTGCGGGATTAACCTCTTTGCGCTTTTCCCTGCGATTGCTGTCGGGGTGGCTGCCACACGGCGCGGGCGTGCAGGGGGCTACTGGGCGGGGTTATTGGGCGTTGTGCTGGTCGTTTACCTTGCGGTCTATTTTGCGGTGTTGCCGAACCCCGTGATGGCATATGGGGTGGAGCGCCCCAAGCCTTCGTTTGTGGAATGGATCGCGACAGGGGGTGTGGGAAGTGCAATAACGATACCCCGGTTTTCAGGACTCTACTGGCAGGCGACAGGCGAGCAAGCGCAGAACGCCCTGCTGGCACTGGGACGCCCCTTCCGCGTGCGGGATGTGTATCAATACTATGCCTACGGAACCTTCGTGACGCTATTGAAAGGCGCGTTTCTGGCGCTGGCGCTGCTGACGCTGATTTTGCTGATCGTTGTCGCGACCACGGGCGAGCGCATCATCAGCGACCGGCTGGTGAGCCTTACGCGCCAGATTGGAGGCTATTCGCTGGCGCTTTCGCTGATAGCACTTATTCTCTGGAAAGGCGATTATCAGCCTCTGTATTTGTGGACGCTCTTCTGGGCGCTGGTGGGGCTGGGGGGCTGGCTTGCCAGCTATGTGGAAGAGGATGTGCAGCGCGTCGTGTATGGGTTTGCGCCCCTCGTGCTGGTGATGGTGCTGTTTGGCTTGATCAAGCAGAGCGGGTTGCGCTCCGTCGAGATAGACGGCGAGCGTCAGGAGGCGGAAGCGGTGCGCGAGGTGCTCACGGAAGGCACGACGGCGATCGCCGCCACGCGTATCGCTGAGTGGCTCCGCTACTATGCGGCGGGACGCGCGCGCGTGGTCGCCACCGAATACTGGCTCCAGCCCGACGCCGATTTTCAGCAACTTCTGCAGTCGGCGCAACAGAACCAGCAACACCTGATTGTATGGCAGTACGCGCTGGATCCCGAGATTTATCGGAAGGCACACCTGCCTGTCAAAATTACATGGCTGGAGGCGCTGGAGAAAGCCAAAGCGGAGTTTGACAAAGGCGAAGGCGGACGCCTGCGGGGCTACGCCCGAATCGTGATTTACCCGACGCTGATTGACCAGTGGGTGGGCGAGGTGCGTACCTACGGCGAAGCGCCCAAGAGGTAGAATCATGCTATGACCGATGATTCGGTATTGATTGAACGCGCCAAAGCAGGCGACACGGAAGCATTTGACCGCCTGTGGCTCCGCCATCGGGATAAGGTGTTTCGTGCGCTCCTGAAAACATGCGGGGGGCACACCGAAACCACGCATGATGTGCTTCAGGACGCCCTGCTCAGCGCGTTCCGTGCGCTCCAGAACTTTCGCGGCGACGCCAGCTTCGCCACATGGCTCTATACGATTGCACGGCGCCTCTGCATCCGCGCCCGCAAAGATTTAGACCGCTTCTACTCGCTGGACGACCCCCTCAACAGTGAAGAGGGGAAGGAAATCCTGCGGGAGCTGATTGACAAGCATGCGCTGGACCCCGAAGCGATTGTAATTGAGAACGAGCTGCGCGAGCGCGTCCAGCAGGCGGTCGCCGAACTGCCCGATTCCCTGCGCCCTGTGCTGATTATGCGCGATGTGGAGGGGCTTTCCACAGAAGAGACGGCACGGCGTCTGGGGCTGACCGTTCCTGCGGTGAAGGCGCGGCTTCATCGGGCGCGGGAGATGCTCCGCCAGAAGCTGGAGGCGTACCTGCGCGAATCGGAGCAGGTATAATCGGAACCGTGTCGGAGACGCCTTCAGCAGCGACTTTGCGGCGTGCGAAACGGCTGGGCTGGCTGGGCTACACACTGGCGCGCGTAATTGGGCGCACTGTGCGCCTCTATGTGGAAGGCTGGGAGCCGATTGAGCGCCACCTGCAGGAGGGCACGGGCGCGGTGATGGTCTCGTGGCACGGGCGCACGCTGATACCCGCGAACTTCATGCGGGGGCGGGGCATCTGGGCGCTGATTTCGCTCTCGCGCGACGGCGAAGTGCAGGCAGAGATTTTCCGTCGCTTCGGGTTCAACATTTTGCGAGGCTCCACCAGTCGGGGAGGGGTGCGGGCGGCGCTGGAAGCGGCGCGCGAGGTGAAACGGGGCGGCGTGCTGGCGTTCACGCCTGACGGACCGCGCGGTCCCAGCCGTAAGTTCCAGCCAGGTGCCCTGTTGATTGCGCAGAAAGCGGGCGCGCCGATCTATCCGGCAGGCGTCAGCGCGTACCCACGCATCCTGCTGCCCACATGGGACAGTTATCTCATCCCGTTACCGTTCGCACGCGGCGCGTTTCTGATAGGGGAGCCTGTGTGGGTTCCCGAAGATGCCGACAAGGACGCCTTCGCGCGCCTCGCCGAGCAGATGGAAGACGCCATTAATACCCTCGAGGCACGCGCCGAACAGATTGTACGGGGAGGGCGCCCCCAATGATACGGCTGGTGTATAACCTGATTCTGTTCCTGCTGACGCCCCTGTGGGCAGTTTATATCGCGTGGCGCGTTCTCGCAGGCTCGTGGCGTGAGCGGTGGTGGGAACGCCTTGGTTTTGTTGCTGTTCCGCCCCCAAAAGGCAAGCGCCGAATCTGGGTGCATTGCGTGTCGGTAGGTGAGACGCTGGCGGCGCTCCCCGTGCTGAAAGCCATGCGCGCCGCCCTGCCCAACGCCGAAATTGTGCTGACCACCACCACGCCCACAGGGCAACGCACGGCGCACGACTCGGCACGCGAGTGGGTGGACTATATCGCCTACTTTCCGCTCGATTTTCCCTTTGCAGTACGCCGTGCGCTGAGCCGAATCCAGCCCGACCTGCTCGCGCTGTTTGAAACGGAGCTCTGGCTGAATCTGCTGGCGGAGCAACACCGGCGGGAAGGGTTTACGCTGGTGCTGAACGGGCGGCTGAGCGACCGCAGCTTCCGTCGCGCCCAGAGGGTGCGCCCTTTTTACCGTCAAATGCTGGAATGGGTGGATTTTGTATGTGCCCAGTCGCCGCTGGACGCCGCGCGCTTTGTGGCGCTGGGCATCTCGCCTGCCCGCGTGGAGGTGTGCGGCAACACCAAGTTTGATCAGGCACTGGAAGCGACGGATGTAGACCCTGCAGAGTGGCGTCGGCGGCTCTCGTTGCCCCCCGAAGCGCCCGTGATTGTGGTGGGCAGTACGCGCACACCCGAAGAGGAGCGGCTGGTCGCCGAAGCGTACCGCGCCGTGCAGAGCCAGATGCCCGACACCTGTCTGGTGATTGCCCCGCGCCATCTGGAGCGCGTGCCTGAGCTAAACACGCTGTTGCAAAGTTATGGCTGGAACCCCTCTCTTCGCAGTCGGCTCCCGTTACCTGAGGGCGAGTATGCGCAGGTTGTGGTGGTGGACACCTTCGGCGAGCTGGCGCGCCTATATGCGGTGGGCGATGTGGCGGTCGTGGGCGGCGCGTTCGCCCCGCTCGGCGGTCAGAACCTGTTCCAGCCCCTCGCGCACGGCAAGCCCGTCTTTTTCGGACCCCACACCCACAACTTCCGCGATATTGCCCAGATGGCAAAAGAGGCAGGCGTCGGCTTTGAGGTTGCTGATGCGCACGCGCTGGCGCAGGGCATTCTGGAACTGCTCCAGAACCCCCAGCGCCGCGCCGAGATTGAACAAAAGGCGCGCGAGCTCATTCACACCCACCAGGGCGCAACCCAGCGCACGCTGGAACACCTCCTGCGCTGGTGGAACCACGCCCAGCAAGCCCACCAACTCGCGCTCGGAATCCGTCCCCGAAAACTCTAAACGGGTACAATTCCCCACACGAGGTGCAACCGACGATGGTGTCCGAAATGATTCGTCTGGAAGGGCATGTGATCGACTCGCTGGTGCTTTCCAAAGTGCTGGATATTCTCTCTTCCTACGAAGGGGTTCGCTACGAGATACGCCACGCGAAAATCGGGCACACGCGCGAAGAGACCAGCGAGTTTGAGATTCTGGTTCAGGCGGAAAGCGAAGACCTGCTGGAGCGCGTGCTGGAGGAGGTGCAACTGCACGGGGCACAGTTTTCTCACCGAAACGCCCATCTGGAGCCTGCCCCCAAAGATGGCGTGTTCCCCGAAGATTTCTATTCCACCACCAATCTGGAGACCTATGTGCGCGTGCATAATCGCTGGATTCATGTAGAGAATATTGAGATGGATTGCGGCGTGCGGGTGTGGAAGGAGGGTGACCACTGGCGTGCGGCGACCGTGCCGATGGCGCGGGTCAAGGCGGGCGATTTAATCGTGGTGGGGCATGAGGGCATTCGCGTGACGCCTCCAGAGCGCCGCGATCCCACCAGCGTGTTCGCCTTTATGGGGAGCGATGTGTCTTCTGAAAAGCCCAAAGAGCGGGCGGTGCGCGGCGTTGCCGAAGAGGTGCGCAAAGCCAAAGCGCGGGGCGAAAAGGTGCTGTTCGTGGGCGGTCCCGCGATTATCCACACAGGCGCAGGACCCTATCTGGAGCAACTGTTGCGCAACGGCTGGATCGATGTGCTGTTTGCGGGGAACGCGCTCGCCGCGCATGATATCGAGGCGGCGCTCTACGGCACTTCGCTGGGCGTCTCGCTGGAGCTGGGCGCACCCGTGCGACACGGACACCAGCACCACATCCGCGCCATCAACCGCATCCGCCTGCTGGGCGGCATCCGTCAGGCGGTAGAGCAGGGCGTGCTGACGCGCGGCGTGATGTATACCTGCGTCAAGTACGGCATCCCCTTCGTGCTGGCGGGTAGCATCCGCGACGACGGTCCCCTGCCCGAAGTGATTACCGATGTGCTGGACGCGCAGGACGCGATGCGCGCCCATATCCCTGGCGTCGGGGTCGCGATTATGGTCGCCACAACACTCCACTCCGTCGCCACGGGCAATATGCTCCCTGCCAGCGTGCGCGTGTTTTGCGTGGACAACGACGCCGATACCGTCATCAAACTCACCGACCGCGGCACGCATCAGACCTTCCCGATTGTTACCGACTGCCACTTCTTCATGAAGGAGCTGGCGCTCCAGTTGATCGAGCCGTTTCGGGGCAAGGGCTAAGGTATCCTTACTGCCGATGTGGCGCGGACGCATCTACTTCGGCGATAACCTGCAGGTGCTGAAAACCCTGCCCTCCGAATCGGTGGATTTGATTTATATTGACCCGCCCTTCAACACGGGCAAAGAACAACGCTACACGACTCTGCGCACGGTGCGTTCGGAAACGGGCGATCGGGTGGGTTTCGGAGGCAGGCGGTATCAGACGCTCACGCTCGGCTCACGGAGTTTCGTGGACATTTTTGACGACTACCTCGCCTTTCTGGAGCCGCGCCTGCAGGAAGCGTATCGCGTGCTGGCGCCGCACGGCAGCCTCTACTTCCATATTGACTACCGCGAAGTCCATTACTGCAAGGTTCTGCTGGACGCCATTTTCGGGCGTGAGTGCTTCCTGAACGAGATTATCTGGGCATACGACTATGGCGGTCGCCCGCGCCGCAAGTGGCCTCCCAAACACGATAATATTTTGCTCTATGTGAAAGACCCGAAGCGCTACATTTTCAACGCTGATGAGATAGACCGCATTCCCTACATGGCGCCCGGGCTGGTGGGCGCGGAGAAGGCGCAACGGGGCAAGCTGCCCACCGATGTGTGGTGGCACACGATTGTGCCCACCACCAGCAAGGAGCGTGTAGGCTACCCGACCCAGAAGCCGCTGGGCATTTTGCGTCGTATTCTTCGCGCTTCCTCGCGCCCTGGGGATCTGGTGCTGGACTTTTTCGCGGGCAGCGGCACCACAGGCGTCGCCGCGCTGGAACTGGGCAGGCGCTTCATTCTGGTGGACAACAACCCCGAAGCGATTGAGGTGATGAAGCGTCGCTTTCACGGCTGGGATGGAATCGAGTGGGTGGGGGTGGAGGCTGACACGGAAGCCCTTAGCCTGTTTTGACGGCTTATGCAAGAGGCTGCCAGAAAAACGAGCAAGCAACAGGCTCGTAAGGCGCCTGTGCCCCGACGGCTAAAGCTGCTCTGTTGCAAGGATACTTCTGGAACCCACGATGCCCCCGAAAGAACGACGGCTAAAGCCGTTCCTATGAGACGAAGCCGACCTGCGTCGGCTCAGCCCCCCAACCCCCGTAAACAGGGGGCTATAGCCAGCGGAGGCTGGCTTTGTTTATTAGGAACGGCTTCAGCCGTCAGGGCACGGGTTCCAAGACGGCACGCCTGTCAAAAAGCCTCCCCCGAAGACCTGAAGGAAGGGGGCTCGGAACGCTCACGCCCCTATCCTTGCAACAGAGCAGGTTCACCCGTCTGGATTCAAGCACAAAATTCATAGACAGTCTCTTAGAATGTCCTCTTTTCGCCCCCGAAAAGAGGCCAATTAGCACAAAAGCCCTATCCCACTACGCGCCAAGTGGTGTATAATAGGAACCAGGAGAGAAACGCCTCTCTTTGCACAACGCTTTTCTGAAGGAGGTCAAGACGATGCCGATGGTAAGACTGAATGGGGCGAGCATCGCGCTGAGTGCGCGACTGAGTGGTGTGTTGTTGATAGGATTGCTAACGCTGTTAGCATCAATCGCACAGCCAGTGTACTGGGAAGGAAACGGGCACTACTACGAAATTGTTCTCAGCAGCAACATAGCATGGAATAATGCTCGTATTCAGGCAGAACAGCGGACTTATCAGTGTCGTCGTGGGTATCTGGCGACGATTACCTCTCAAGCAGAGCAAGACTTTATTTGGAACCTGCTCCGCGCGAATCACAGTTGTGGTAGTGTCTCGTCGCAGTTTTACCTCGGCGGATACGAGGACCCTGCAGGAACTGGAAACTGGTACTGGGTCACTGGAGAACCGATGGATTTTACTTACTGGCAGCCAGGCGAACCGAACAATCGGGGATATGAAACAGTGATTGCGCTTGGGCTTTATTGCTCAGGGCATTGGAATAATGTTCCACCCTCTGGATCCTGGGGGGCGCGTGGCTACATCGTTGAGTACGGTGAAGCCAGCACAGGCGGCGATGTGGATCAAAATGGTTGTGTGGACGATGCCGACCTGCTTGCGGTGCTGTTTGCTTTCGGGCAGTCAGGTTCGAGCTTGCCTGAAGATGTGAATTGCGACGGCACCGTAGATGACGCCGACCTGTTGACTGTGCTGTTTAACTTCGGTAGCGGGTGTTAGTGGGCACCTCGGCTGTCCCAACCTTTCGCCTGCCTATGAACGGTTCGGCAGGGGCGAGGCATGCCTTGAAGGGTTTAGACTGGCTGCTGGATCGTTGCTGGAAAGCTAACGGGTAGTTAGAAGCTCTTCTTCTCACGCATCCTTGACTCTCCACTCGACTGGAGGGTGTATACTATCCGTACCATGGAGCGACTCTGGCAGATTGGGGAGCTGGCGAAGTGTGCGGGGGTCAAGGTCTCCACCCTGCGCTATTACGACGCCTGCGGGGTGTTGCGTCCCGCGAGGCGTGCCGAGTCGGGTTATCGCCTCTATGCGCCAGAGCAGCTGGAGCAGTTGAGGTTCATTCAGCAGGCGAAGCAGTTGGGTTTGAGCCTGCGACAGGTGCGCCGCGTTTTGGAGCTGAGCGAGTCGGGCGAGCTCCCATGCGAGCAAGTTGCGCCCCTGTTGCGCCGCATGGTCGTCCGCCTGAATGAGCGGATTGAGCTCCTGCGCCGACGGCGCGAGGCCTTGCTCCACGCGCTGAGCCTGCAGGAGCCTGAGAAAGACTCAGCGCGCCCCTGCTGCCTGTTGTACGCCGCCATGGAATACCTGAGGAGGGAGGATACGATGGCACGCACAATTGAAGTGTTCACGGCTGGCTGTCCGCTGTGCGACGAGACGATCCAGCGAGTGAAAAACGCCGTGGCTTCCTGTGGCTGCACTGTCATCACGCGCACGCCTGACAGCGCCGAAGCCCAGCAGTATGGCATTCGCGCAGTGCCTGCGATAGTGGTGGATGGGCAGCTGGTCTTTACGGGAGTGCCCACTCAAGAGCAAGCGAACGCGCTTCTGACTCGCTGAGAGGTTAGCCCCCCTCCCGAACACGGGAAGGGGGGCTGAGTTTTTTTACGGCGCAGGCTGCCCAATGCCCAGAATCTCGGCGAGCGAGGGCACGCGGATTTCGGGCATGCCCAGCAGATACTGGGCATTCAGCGCCTTGTCGATGAGGTCTATCGCTTCGGTGTAGTGGGCGCGGGTGTAGGTATCTTTCGCGGTGGTCAGGCGTTTCGCCAGCAGATTGCGCAGCTCCCGAAGCTGATAGCGCGCCAGCATTTTGGCATCGTCGGGCACGGGCTGGTTTTTGACAAGCATATCCACCAGCAGTTGCAGGTGATGGCGCTGGAGCTGCCGCCGCAGGGTGGGCACGCTCCCGTTACCCTTGATCGCCTCGTCCCAGATGACGCCGTAGAGGGTTTCAAACAGCTCGGCGAGGGTGAACGGGTCGTTGACCGCCTTGAACTCGTTGTTGGCGACTCGGCGCAGGGTATCCGCCGCGAGGAGCCGACTGAGCGTGAGCCGCTGGATGTTGCTCAGGAAGTCGCGCACGGGCGAGTCGGCAGGGATCGCCCCGCCCGAGAAGCCGTCGTAGGGGTTCGGCGCGAGTTTCTCGTAGTAGCCTTTGGGGAAGTTGAACGCTGTCGGCGCGAAGATGTAGGTCGCCAGCAGGTTCAGGGCGCGTCGCTGTTCCGCGCCGCTGAGCGGCTTGAGCGGCGGCTGGGCGTTCGGGTCGTTGGGGAAGTTGCGCCGCAGCTGGAGCGCGCCGATAAAGCGGGTGAGCTGAATTGCCGCGTTACTATACGACGCCAGCGAGCCAAAGAACAGGCGCGTGAACTCGTAGTACGGCTCGTTCGGACGCGGGAAGCGCGTCGGCAGCAGGCGCACCAGCTCATCGGTATCTTTCAGCACCAGCTCCCAGTATGCCAGCGGGTCGCGGCTGAGGTCAAACCGCGTGACATACGGGTCAAAGCGGTCGGCATAATCGTCGGTCTCGAAAGCGAGTTCGGGTTCGGTATTGCGCTGGGCAATCTTTGCCAGATGCACGCGCTCCGCTTCGGGCGTCGGCGCATCGGGGAACTCGCGATAGCCGTATTCAATCGCCCAGTAGTCGTAGGGTCCAATCGTGGGGTTCCAGTAGACCGTGTTGGGAGCATGGAGCGCCATCTGGTTGAAGGGGTCATACTCCATTACACTGGCGACAGTGCCGCGCTGGCGCACTTTCTCGCCGTCCTTGAGGTCTTCCAGCGTGTTCAAGCGGCTGGCGACGAAGTTGTGGCGCAGCCCCAGAATATGCCCCATCTCGTGCATAGTTACCGAGCGGATATAGGATTTGACGAACTCGTCTTCGCTGATGCGCGTGCCGCCGCGCAGGGGCGCCAGCAGACTCGCCATAAGATACCCCTGCCATGCGCGATGGAGCGTGTCCTGCACCATCGTGCAGATGCGCGGGTCGTGCAACAGGTGGGCATTGCATTCGCGTTGTTCTGCTTCACGGAACGCCGCCAGCGGGTCAATCCGATACAGGAACTGGGCGCGGGTGATTCGCGCCATGTTGCCGTCGATGGTGATGCTCGCGTTCAGAATCTGCCCCGTGAGCGGGTTAGCGCGGAAGAGCGCAACCGCGTAGCCGTTATCGGGGGAGGAGACCCAGCGCACGACATTGTAGCGCATGTCGGCATGGTCCCAGTCGGCGTCGTCGGGCATCTGCTTGACCACAATCGCGTCCTTGATGCCTATCTTCTCAAACGCCTTGTTCCACTCCAGAATGCCCTCGCGCACCGCGTCGCGATATTCATGAGGGATGGCGTTATCCAGCCAGAACACGATGGGCTGCTTGGGCGGCGAGAGGGGCGCGTTCGGGTCGGCTTTCTCCAGGTGCCAGCGCAAAATGTAGCGCTTCGTCTGGTCGGGGACCTCGTTGTTCATGTCCAGAAACTCGGTGGTGAAGTAGCCGACACGGGGGTCATAGTAGCGCGGGCGATAGCCGTTATCCACAGGCAGCTCCCAGAGGTTGTAGTTGACGGTTATCGGGAGACTGCGCGGGTCCGCCAGATTCGCGCCGCCCAGCAAACCACCCAGCAGTCCAGCCAGACCGCCCCCACGCGACGGGCTGCCTGTGAAGTGATACGCCGTCTGCACAAACAGGTTGTTGGGGAACACCTTGACCTGATTGTAGACGGTCTTCTCGCGGTCAATTGAATAGCTGCCCCCCGCCGCAGCGCTCGCCAGTTGCTGAATCTGAATCAGGTCCGAGCGGAACAGGTTGGACACATCAATCAGAAACTTCTTGCCGTCTTTGTCTTTCGCCTCGATTTTGAACGCCTCCAGATAGGCGTCGGCGAAAGAGCGTTCCACCGAGCGTCCAATTGGCGTGTTCGGGTTCGCGCGGAAGCCGATATTGGGCACAACCAGCAGAATCTGCTCGTCGCGCTTGACGAACTTGAAGAGGATGTCGCTGATAGGGCGTCCTGGCGCGAGAATAATGGACGGCAGCCCTTCGCTGACCGTCGCCTGCAGGAAGTAGAGCTTCTCCAGCTGGTCTTCGCGCACCTCGAGGTAGAGGGTGTCTTTGCCTGCCTCCTTCTTGCGGTAGAGCGTGAAGAGCCCCTCCATCTTCTCGAAGTCTTTGGTGACCTCTTCGATGGTCTTCTCCTTCTTTTTGCTCTCTTCCTTCTTCTCGGTCTGGTCGGTCTTTTGTTCAGCCTGTTCGTTCTTCGTGTCGGCGGGTTTCTGTTCGGTGGGTTGCTGGTCTACTTTGGGGGTTCCGTTTTCGCCTTCGGGGAGTGGCGAGCCTTCGATTCGCTCGAATTCGAGCGTGGCGCTGGCAGGCGCCGAAACGCCCCCCTGACCGAACTCCATGCCCGAAACGCTCGCCTTGCCGTAGACCACATCGCCCGTGCGCACCTCTACAAGCGCGTCTACCTCGGCGGTGAGCTTGCTGTCGCCCTCCGCTTTATACGCGCTCTGGATTCGGGCGACGCGAATCCCCTTCCATGCCTCAAAGCCTTTCAGGGTGTATTCGACTCGTGCGGGCGCCGTACCGAGTCTGGAGTTTTCTTCGAAAGCATAGCTCCACTTATCGCCAGCGCCAACGGGCTGAGCGGGGTAGATGAACGAGAAAACCTGACTCAAATGACGCTGATCGCCTTCTGCCTCTTCTTCGCGGGTGGTTTCGCGAGCAATCAGTTCGCCGTTGGGCTTGATGGTGATGGTCGTCTTAATGGAAAGCGCCTCGGGTGGGGTGGGCGCCTTCTGCCCGTTGAAACTCATTTCGTAGGACTCGACCGAAGACTCCTGCTTGATGTTGCCTTCAGGCGAGACCTCCAGAACCTTCTGGACGCTGACCGTCGTAACCTCAAGGTTGAAGGTTTGTCCTGCGGCTTCGATGGAAAGCGTTCCAGCGAGGCGATAGCGCATTGTTTGTCCGGGCTTTGCTTTATATTGGAGCAGTACCTTCTCTTGAGCGGAGACGCCTGCAATCAGCAAAGCTGCCAGCATCCACAGCCAAGCTATGCGTGTTTTAATCATAGTTCCCTCCATACGCGAGTATAGTATACCGAAGCGGTACGGGGTTCAGTTCCCCAGTTTCTGGTGGAAGGGGTTGCCCCGTGCGCCACTGGGTTTACGCACGAGCGTGTCGCCGCTGTCTTCCAGCAGGGTGAGCCATCTGGGGGCAAACGGCGTCTGCAGGGTGAGGGTCTGCTCCGCTTCAGTGAGGTAGACGATGTGTTGGACCTCCACGCCACGCTCGCCCATCAGCCGAAGGGGGAGGCGCAGGCGATACGGGCGCGAAGTGCCCGACTGGCGCAGGCGCACCACCACCTCCCAGCGGTCGCCAACAGCCTTCACTTCCAGTGGGGTTATCTCCAGCGCGGGGAACTCGGCGCGGAAAATCCACTGGTCGAAGAACCAGCGATAGTCTTTCTGCGTCACCTCGTTGACCGCCTGCAGGAAGTGTTCCCACTCGCTGGCTTGCCCCGCGCGGTTGCGAATGAAGCGACGCATCGCCTCCAGCATCGTGTCGTGCCCCAGCTCGTTTTCGAGCATTTTCAGCACATACGCGCCGCGCATGTAGCCCGCGATTGCCATCACATCGTCGCGCGCCACATTTGCCGAGCCGATGGGTACTGTACGCCCGTTGATGGACTGCGCCCCCACCTGCATCGTGCCATCGGCGCCCTTCTGGAACAGCACCGAGTCGGTATATTGCGTCAGCGACTCGTTCCAGATGGAGTTGATGTAGGTGTTCGGCACGATACCGCCCCACCATGTGTGCGCCAGCTCATGCGAGCATGCCCACAGCGTGATGGCGGGGTCCAGAAAGGTGAACGAATACGCCTCCAGCCCCGAAAAGCCAAACTGGGGCGTCTCCACCACATAGAAGTGTGTATAGGGGTAAGGGGTCAGGATAGACTCAAAGTAATCCATCGCCTGTGCGGTTTTGCGGGCAATCTGTTCGGCGCGGGCACGGTCAACCCTGAGCTGATAGACCCGAATCAGCCGATTGGAGCGTTGTGAGCGCACCTCCGCGCCCACCTGAAACGGTCCCGCCACCATCGAGAAGAAACACACAGGCAGGTCGTTCTGATAGGTGAAGACCGATTCTGAGTCGGTACGGGTCTCTTTCTGCAGTTCGCCCTGACCAATTGCAATCCAGTCAGGGGGCGCGTGAACGGTAACGCGATGGCGAGCGGGCAGGCGCCCGATATGGGGGTACCAGTAGGAGCAGAGCAGGGCGTACTGCTCGCCAACCCGATCGTTGGGGAGGTACCAGATAGTCCCTTCATACTCGATCTCAACGGTGAAGGCGTCAGGCAGCGGTTTGCTGTCCTGAATCCAGAGTAGACCGCCCACACGCCCCGCCCAGAGCGTGTCGGGCAGGCGACTTTCTGGGCTGAATCGGCTTACCAGGGGGATGGGTGCCCCGTTGAACTTCACACTCTTGACCCGATAGGGAGCGTTCAGGCGCATCAGCAGCGCCTTCTCGTCTGGGGCAACCCGCTTTACCGAGAAGCGATTGCGAAGACGCACAGAGCGCGCCTTCGGCTCCAGCCAGAGTTCGATATCGTGAAACTCAATCCGAAACGGCACCGCCACCGATTCAGGCACTTCGGGCGCGAGTTTGAGACCATTCGGGGTTTGCACAATCGGGTGGGCGCGGTCGCAAAGCTCCTCCACCAGCTGGAACTTGGAGAACAGCAGCCACCATTCGCCCGGTTTACCATAGCCTTTCGGGGCGGGCAACAGGTCGGCGGACCAGTTGGGCAGGCGGTCATCCCCCGTGAGCCAGATGTGCCAGTGAATCACTTCGGGCGTTTCGCCAAGCACCCGGAGGGCGCGCACGTCGTTCGCCGCGATGATGCGGCGCACTTCGGCAAGCAGGCTTTCGGGATCGGTATGCGTTTGCGGGCGGTTCGCCGTGAGGGTCAGCCCCAGCGTGAGCAATAGCAACAGAAAACCCGTCCAGCGCATCACGGGGGATTATACCACGCCCACCCGCTAAATTGACAGACAAAACTGCTTCTACCCTGAAGCTGTGCTGCCTGCCGCTACCAGCCTCTGCAACCACTGCAGTGCTTCCTTGATTATGTCGGGAAGTTCATCGAGACGGTATGCTTTGACCTCCAGAAGCGGCTCAAAATCGCCCAGCGGGAACATTATGCCGCCAGAGGGCAGTCGCACGAGGTGTCTGCCCGCAATCTCTACCTCAAGGGAAACCGGCTTGAAACGAACAGGCAGGCATGTAATATCCCCCCTGACTCCGTGGGGGTTGTTCAGCATGGAAGCCAGCCGTGGCAAGCTGACGAATCCTCCCCAGACCCCTGCCTGCCGATGGGCAAATATCCCATAGTGGGCTAATTCACGCACCCTGTCAGAGTCTGCGGCGCTTCTGGAAAGACGACCCAGATACAAGAGCGCCCAGTCGAAAAACTTCTGCTTCTGGATTCGGGTCTCCGCTGGCAAGCCATCCGGGTAGTAGTAATGCGGGAGCGAAACGCTGGCTTCGCGCGGGATGAGCCAGTCCTCCTCAGAGTTGTCTATCGTTGCAGGTTGTGGGGAGGGCGCGCGTGTCAGAAACGCAGCTTCGCGATAGAGGTCGCGATATAGATTTTGCCTCTGGGCAGGTGTCAGCTCCGCAAGCGTTATCACCTCGCCCTGCTGCAGGCGTTGTATCTGCGCAGGGGTGAGCGAGCGCAAAAGAGCAAATCCTTCTTGCCCCATGCGTTGGAACTCCCAGGCAGGCAGAACCAGCTGCGCGTAGAGGCGGGTCAGCGGGTTGAAGTGAGAACCCAGCTGGTGAAGGGTGAGGTAATCCTGCAGACGGGGGTACTGCCTTTTCAAAAGCTGATGCAGCCAGCTGGAGAGCGTTTCGCGAGGAACACGCCGCCCCCATGCATACGACGAATAGCGCGGTCGGACACGAAGGACGCGCGCCTCCTCGTCGAAACGCAATCCGTAAGTCGCCGATTCCAGATACACACTGAGCCTGCCTGGGGGACGCTTCTGGGTACTACCTGTGCTGGTTTCTTCTTCAATAGCGAGTGTGAGCCAGCTGCACAGGCTGTCGGGTAAAAGTGCCACGAGCGAACGGTTTCTGAAACGGGCGTAAGCAAGCAATACATCCGTCGGGATCAGGCTCAGCGGCTCGGTTCGAGCAGGGTCCAGCACCTCAGGCAAGGGTGTCGATTCGCGCGCTCGCCTCATGACACGGTGTGCTTCGAGAAACTGCTCTATGCGCTGACTCCACTCTACGGAAGTCTGCAGCAGCTGAATCAGCTGCTCGGAGGTCAGGTTCAGCGCGTGCTGCAGGCGATTGTCCTGCTCACTGGAATCAGACCAGCCTGCAAGGTAGAGCCAGGCTTGCTCCACCTCCACAGGCTGACCGGGCGCCGACTCTGCCACGACGAGCAACTCAAAGCTGAAGCTATCTATACCGTCGCGTCTCACTTGCAGATAGATGCCCTGAGGGGGGTGTTGGGAAGGCTTGGTGAGGAAGTAAGAATCGAAGCGCGTCCGTGTCCCGTCCTCGGTTTTGAGACTCTCGTAGACCTGACGCAGCAGCGACCTGTCGATGCCCTCATTCGGGTGATTGAGAATTCGATACACCACCTGCCGCTCCCGATAATACTGCTCCAGAAGAGGCTGGAGGTTCACTTCCAGAGGCAGAAGATAGCGCCCACGCCGATTGCTGAACACATACCGCTCGCCGACAGGTATCTCAAGCAATGGCTCGATATCTATTTGCTGAAGCAAACGGTGGAGCAGGCGCTCCCCCACACGAAGCGGCTCTAAGGCTTCCATGAGGGAGTCATGCAGAGACGCAGAGTAGGTAATCGAGACCCCGCCAGGGGAGGGCGACACATTTGGCTCCACTTTGGCGCTGGCTGGGTCGTGGTCGCGGAGGAGTTGCTGAACTTGGTCTCGTGCTGTGCGCACCGCGTCTTCGGTGAGAGGCGCAACCAGCGTCGTTTGGAGTTCCTGTTGAAGGGCGCGCTTGAGCGCCTGCGCGAGAAGTGCGTTATCTTCCTTGCGGCGCGCCTGAGCGATTCGCGTCGAGCGCGTTAGGCGGTAGCTCCCGTCGCGTTGACGAACCCACTCGGCGTCTGCTACGGCTTCAAGATGCGCCATCAGTTCGCGGAGGGGTATGTCTCTCACGGAGACCAGCACAATCTCGGATTCGATGGCGCTGGATGCAAGCAGTTTTACCCCCGCCTGAGCGGAGAGGGATTGAAGCAGATGTTTGAGCGACTGAGCAGGCGCCTCAATCGTTACAGGCTGGCGCAATCGGTCTTGCTGACCGATTGCACACAGAAGCGTCAACAGCCACACGCCCGTTGCCATGAGCCGCTTCCATGGCTTCATCGCGCGACACCTCTATCTCACGGTTAGAGGTTTCGCGGACAATTCCTGCCGCGAGTTCTCAGAGTCCAACTAACTTTGGGGGACGGGCGTGCTTAAAGAAGAATGGTCGGGGCGCCCGGACTCGAACCGGGGACCTCCTGCACCCAAAGCAGGCGCGCTGACCATACTGCGCCACGCCCCGACACAAAGATTATACCTAAACGGGGAACCCGAACGCTCGAAGCGCCTCGCGCCCCTCCTCCGAGATTCGCTCGGGAGACCACAGCGGGTCAAAGGTGAACTCCACCTGCACATCCTGCACCCCCGGCAGGCTCATCACCCGGTCGCGAATCTCGTCGGCGATCATGTCGCCCACGGGGCAGCCGGGCGCGGTGAGCGTCATGAGAATGTAGACCTCGCCCTGGTCAGAGACCTGCAGGTCATAGATCAGCCCCAAATCCGCGATATTGAGCGGAATTTCGGGGTCGTACACATCGTGCAGGATTTCCCAGACCTGTTCGCGCAGAGTGTTGTTCATAGAATCGCTCCTTGCTGACGCGCCATCGCCTCCAGTCGGCGGATGCGCTCCTTGACAGGCGGGTGGGTGCTGAACAGCGCCATCAGCCCGCCGCCGCTAAGCGGGTTCACGATGTACATGTGCGCGGTGGCAGGCTCCGCATGATGCATGGGTATGCGCTGTGCCGCCAGTTCCAGCTTGCGCAGAGCGTTCGCCAGCCCAATCGGCGTGCCTGCAATCTCCGCGCCCACACGGTCCGCCTCATACTCTCGCGAGCGCGAGATGGCTAACTGAATAATCGTGGCGGCGATCGGCGCCAGAATCAGCATCGCTAACGCGGCAATCGGGTTGCCACCGCGTTCGTCACGGCTCCCTGCAAACAGGCTCGCATAGTAGAACATATGCGCCAGATACGAAATTGCGCCCGCGATTGTCGCCGCGACCGCCATAATCAGCGTGTCGCGATTCTTGATGTGCGCCAGCTCGTGGGCAATTACACCCTCCACTTCCTGACGGTCCATCAGGCGCAGAAGCCCCTGCGTGATACCCACCGCGGCGTGATGCGGATCGCGCCCCGTCGCGAAAGCGTTCGGCTGCTCTTCAGGAATCAGATAGAGCCGCGGCATGGGCAGGTTCGCACGCTGGCACAGCCGGCGCACCATCGCATAGAGCTCGGGCGCCTCCTGCTCACTAATGGGCTGCGCGCCCGACATCGCCAGCACCAGCTTATCGCTGAACCAGTACGCCCCCAAATTCATAATGGCTGCCAGCACCAGCGCAATCAGCAGCCCCGTTTGCCCTCCCAGCATGTTGCCAATCGCAATCAGCAGCAGGGTCAAAGCGGTGAGGAGAATGCCTGTCTTCAACATGTTGAGCAACGCCATAGCGTCCATACACCTCCTGCCGAATTATACCCACGCATCGGGGCGCGAGTTCCGAAAACTGGTAAAATCCGCAGGCAGGAAAGCCTCGCCTGACCGCGTAATTAGAGACAGGAACATCCGTTGAGGCGATTCCGTCCAACAGGGGTAGGTTCCGCTGAGGGGTGAATTTCCAGTGCGTTTGATGGTTCTTCTGTGTTTTCTGGCTGGTTCACTTGTGTATCAGAGCCGATGGCATGAGCCGGGGGTGTACGCTTCGCCAACGCCAAAGCGTGTGCAGACCAAGCCCACAAAGTCGGTTGTGATGGAGTATCGCAAGGTGGGGGGCGTGCCCGTTCAGGTAGTAACAGTGGACATGAACAATCCCTATGTACGGGTGAGTGTGGCGACTTCGGAGCGCATCGGGCGCGCCGAGTCGGTGTGGAACTTGCTGGCGCGTTCACGCCCTACGGCTGCGATTACGGGCACCTATTTCGGCTCCAACACCAAGATTCCTGTCGGTGATATTGTGATTGAGGGCGAGCGCGTTCACTTTGGCGGCGTCGGCACGGCGCTGTGCATCACCTACGATAATCGCGTGCGCTTTGTACGCCCGCCCCTTAACCGTCAGGTGTCGTGGAGCGACTATTACACCGTGCTGGGTGCGGGACCGCGCCTGCTGGTGAACGGCAAGGTGTCGCTCTATCCGCGTGGGGAAGGGTTCCGCGACAGGCGCGTGTACGCCCGTACGGCACGCACGGCGGTTGGGGTCACGAAGCACAACAAGCTGCTGATGGTGGCGTCGCGCCATCCGATGAGCCTGCGCCAGCTGGCGTGGGTCATGAAAGGGCTGGGCGCGAAGGAAGCGATTGCGCTGGATGGCGGCTCTTCCACATGCCTTTACTATCGAGGCGAGCTGAAAATCCCGCCGCGCCGACCGCTCACCAACCTGCTGGTGGTTTACGAGGACGCCCAGCAGTATGAGGCGCGAATTTCACGCCTCAAGCCCCAGCATCGGTTCGCAAAGCGCTACTAATCGGATGACGGCTCCGACTCAATCAGCAGGCGCAATCGCTCTTTGAGCAGGGGGCTTTCGCCCAGCATGCTCAAGGCTTGCTCCAGCATCTGGAGGGCGTCTTCGTGTGCGCCCAGCCACTCCAGCAGTCCTGCGGTGATGTCGTAGAGGTCTTCAAACACCGACTGGAGCGTGCGCACGCTGGGGGTATACGCCCACTCGGATTTCGCCAGCGTCTGCCAGGCGCGCAGCACATAGGGGTAGGCTCGGTCGGGATTGCCTTCCATCAGCGCCAGCTGCGCCATGCCCACCATCGCCTCGATGCTGTTGGGGTAATGGCGCAGAATCTGCAGGTAGGTCGCCCACGCGGTGTGGAAGTCGTACAGTTCAAACTGGTAAATCTCCGCGCGGCGCATCAGGGGATAGAAGGCGTTCGGCTCAAGACGGAGCCACTGCTCCACATACTTCAGGGCGCGTGCTGGGTCGCCCTCCGCTGAGGCGCGCTCAATCAGCTCGTCCAGCGCGGCAATCGCAATCTCGCGGGCACGCCATGCAATCACCGGGGTCTCCAGCAGCACCAGGGGGAGAGCCGTCTCTAACGCCAGCTCAGGGTCGCCGTCGATGAGGTACTGGTTCGCTGCGTCGCAGGTTGCCGCCGCCTCCAGAAGGGTTTGAACCCCCTCATGGTCGATGTGCTTCTTAAGGATGGACGCCATCCGATCGCTGGTGGTGATTTCGGATCGCATCGTTCTACCGATAGTATACCCTATTGAGCCCCATTTTCCTGTAGCACGCGATAGACATCCTGCATGAGGCGTTGCACCTCGTTCTTGTCCACGCCGTTGTAATAGCCCCGAATTTGCCCTTTGCGGTCTACCAGCACGAACTTCTCGCTGTGAATAAAGTCGTGTTCGCCTCCCTGCTGTTCCGGGGGCGCGGGGCTGACCCCCAGCTTGAAGCTGTTGCGGGCGACGCGATAAATCACCTCCTTGTCGCCTGTGAGGTAGTGCCATTTACCCCGTTGCACGCCCCACTTTTCACCGTATCGGCGCAACACTTCGGGGGTGTCGGTTTTGGGGTCTACCGTAAAGCCCACAATCACCACATTCGGGTTTTTGGCGAACTCCAGTTGCACATCGGTCATGTTGCGGTTCATCACGGGGCAGATGGAGGGGCATGTGCTGAAAAAGAAATAAGCGATCCACACCTTGCCCTTCAGGTCGTCAAGGCTCACGGTCTCGCCCCACTGGTTCGTCAGGCGGAACGAGTCGGAGACCGTGCCGTACACGCTCAGCGGCTCTTCGGCAGGCTTCACCGCGCGGGTCAGCGCATAGATGAAAAACGCTACCGAAGCCGTTAGTAGCAGCCACGAAAAGACCATCAGCAAGCGTGTCGGTCTCATGGTTATCGCACCAGCATCAGGGCGAAGAGAGCCGTCCACAGCACGCCCATGAAGTGCCAGTAGAGTGTGCCCATCTCAACTTTGAGGGCGTCGGGCACGGTTCGGCGCAGAGCCATGAAGAGTAAATAGCTCAGGAACACCAGCCCGCCCAGCAGGTGCGCCCCGTGCAACGCCGTGAACACATAAAACAGCCCAGTGAAGATGTTGTTGCCTGTTTGCTGGATTTGCTGAGCGAGCGCTACCCAGCTCACGCCCTGAAGACTCAAAAACAGCACGCCCAGCGCCAGCGTGAGCGTTAGCCCCACGCGAACGCCGTTCAGGCGATTCTGACGGGCGCTGTTGAGCGCATGCTGGCAAAAAATACTGCTAATGAGAATCACCGCCGTGCTGACCCAGCTCACGGGCGGCACGGTGAAGGGGAAATCATTGCGAACGGGAAGGCGATAGAGAAAAATCGCGCCAATCGCCCCGAACATCATCAGAATCGCTGCCAGAAAGATATACATCCCCAGGCGCGCCGAGCTGGCAGGGTCGGGCATCGCCCCCCCCGAATCGCCCCCGCCGTAGCGGCGCAGGGGTACATCGGTGCCCGGTCCCTGAGAACCCGGATCGATTTTGGGGCGAACCTTCGTTCGAGCCATTGTTTTCAACCTCCTATCGTGTCAGGATAGCTGTGAGCAATAGAACGGGCAGATACAACACCGAAGCCATCAGCACACCGCGAGCCGTCAGCCGTTCGGGGTTCTGATAAAATCGCCAGGACACGCGCAGATGCCACAGCCCCAGCAGCCCCGCAATCAGCAGGTAGAGCCACGGCTTTTGCACATAGAGCGCGAAGGTCAGGTTAAAAAGCGCCAGCGCCAGCGTATACCAGAGCGTCAGGCGTGCCGTCGCCTTGCCATCGGCGCCCGCATAGGGGAGCATCAGAAACCCTGCCGCGGCGTAGTCGTCGCGGTTCATCCACGCAATCGCCCAGAAGTGCGGGAACTGCCAGAGGTACTGAATCGTGAACAGGAGCAGCGCTTCAGGCGTAATAACCCCCTGCGCGGCGACCCAGCCTGCCAGCGGCGGAATCGCCCCCGGAATGCCCCCTATCGCCGTACAGAGATGTGTGCGGCGCTTGAGCGGTGTGTATGCGAAGGCATACAGCCCTATAGAAACCGCTCCCAGCCACGCCACCAGACTGTTGACCCAGAGCGCCAGAATCGCCACGCCCGCGATACCCCAGATTGTTGCGATTAGCCAGCCCTCCAGCACGCTGACCTGCCCTGACGGGATGGGGCGCGAAGCGGTGCGGCTCATACGCGCATCATATTCCCACTCGATAGCCTGATTGTAAGCGTTCGCCGACGCCACCACCAGCCACGAACCAATCAGGGTCGCCACGATTAGCCCCAGCGGCAGCGATTGCCCCCAACCCCCCAGCACCAGCCCTGCCAGCGTCGTGAGCCAGACCAGAATCGTCACGCGGGGCTTGCTCAGGAGCCAGTACGCGCGTAGTTTCTGAACAATCGTTTCAGCCCCAGCCGCTTCGGCTGGGCGAACCGCTGTTTTCATCTCCCCAGAGTATACCCAATTCGCTCCGCTGAATCGGCAGGAAAATCCTTAATCTTCGTGAAATGGTTCACAAGGAGGCGACCATGGGAACACTCTGGCTGATAATCGGGGCACTCGCGATTGTGAGCGTGCTGGGCACGCAGACAGGGGCACAGGAGAAACACCCAAAAGAGATTCCGCTTTTCAACGGCAAAGACCTCACAGGCTGGAAAGCGTTTCTCGCCGACCCGAATGTGAAACCCGAAGAGGTGTGGAGCGTTCAGGACGGGATTCTTATCTGCAAGGGCACACCACTGGGCTACATTTACACCGAGAAGGAGTATCGCGACTTTATTCTCAAACTGGAGTGGCGCTGGGCGCCCGACAAGAAGCCGGGCAACAGCGGCGTGTTGCTGCGCGTTCACGGCGAACATAAAATCTGGCCCCGCTCCATCGAGGCGCAGTTGATGTATATGAATTCGGGCGACTTCTGGCTGATTGACGAATATCGCATGGACACCGACCCCCAGTATGTGGACAAAAACGCCCCGCGCCACCGCTGGCGCCACAAATCTGCCGAGAAGCCCCAGCCTGAATGGAATGAGTACGAGATTATCGTCAAGGGCGACCGCGTCACGCTCAAAGTCAACGGCGAGGTTGTGAACGAGGGCTGGAATGCGGAAGTACGCGCCGGGCATATCGCGCTTCAATCGGAAGGGGGCGAGATTCACTTCCGCAACATTCGGCTCATCCCGCTGGAGTAGGGGCTGGGGTATACTCTTGCCGTTATGGGACGCCTGAGCGTGGATTTTCCTTTAATTTTTGAGCGGAGCGTGCCCGGTCGCTGGGGAGTGCGCCCGCCTGGATGTGATGTGCCCCGTCGCCCGCTTGCTGAGCTGCTTGGCGCTGAGAACCTGCGTGCCGAGCCGCCCCAGCTCCCCGAAGTCAGCGAGCTGGAGACCGTGCGCCACTACACCCGCCTGTCGCAACGCAACTATGGCATCGATATCGGCTTCTACCCGCTCGGCTCCTGCACGATGAAGTATAACCCGCGCATCAACGAAAAGGTCGCCAGCCTGCCCGGGTTCACGCACGCGCATCCCCTTCAGCCGGAATCGCTTTCACAGGGCGCGCTCCAGCTGATGTACGAGCTGCAGGAAGACCTCAAAGCCATCACGGGGTTTGATGCGGTCAGCCTGCAGAATGTGGCGGGGGCGCACGGCGAGCTGCTGTGCCTGATGCTCATCAAGGCATATCACGAGTCGCGCGGGGAAGGGGACAAGCGCAAGGTTGTGCTGGTGCCCGACTCGGCGCACGGCACGAACCCCGCCTCTGCCGCGCTGTGTGGCTACACGGTGCGCTCGGTACCGACCGATTCGCAGGGGAATACCGATCTCGCCGCGCTGGAGGCGGCGCTCAGCGACGAAGTGGCGGCGATGATGCTCACCAACCCCAGCACCCTGGGGCTGTTTGACCAGAACGCGCCGCGCGCCTGCGAAATGCTCCATAATGCAGGCGCGCTGGTGTTTCTGGACGGCGCGAATATGAACGCGCTGGTGGGCGTGGTGCGCCCCGCCGATATCGGGTTTGACTGCATGCACCTGAACCTGCACAAGACTTTCTCTACCCCCCACGGGGGCGGCGGTCCAGGGGCGGGAGCCGTCGCGGTTGCCAGGCATCTGGAGCCGTTCCTGCCCGTGCCGCGCGTGGTATATCGGGAGGGACGCTACGCACTGGACTACGATTACCCCCAGTCCATCGGGCGCGTGCATGCGTTTTATGGGAACTTTCTGAATCTCGTGCGTGCTTATGCCTACATCCGCGCTTACGGGGGCAAGGAACTGCGCCATATCGCCGAGTTCGCCGTGCTGAACGCGAACTACCTGCTAACACGGATTCGGCACGCCTTCCCGCCCGCGGTGGATCGGCTCTGCATGCACGAGTGCGTGGTAACCGCCCAGCACTACAAGCAGCATTATGGCGTGCGCGCCTTTGATATCGCGAAGCGGCTGCTGGATTACGGCTTCCATCCGCCCACGATGTATTTCCCGCTGATTGTGCCAGAGTGCCTGATGATTGAGCCGACCGAAACCGAGAGCAAGCAGACTCTGGATATGTTCGCGAACGCGCTGCTGGAGATCGCCCGCGAGGCGATGGAACAGCCTGAGTTGTTGAAGAACGCGCCGCACAGCACGCCCGTGCGCCGTCTGGACGAAGCGGGCGCGGCGAAGAATCTGGTGCTTCGATGGCAGGGGAAGGTCTTCTATCCCAGCGAGGTGCCCGCCTGCGCCTGCTGAACGAGGGCGTCTGTCCCCCTGAAGCGAACATGGCGCGGGATGAGGCGCTGCTGAACACCTTCCTGCAGGGCGCCATCCCGCCGACTTTACGAGTTTACCAGTGGGCGTCGCCAGCCATCACCTATGGGGTTCATCAGCGCCTGCCCGAATCGCTGATTCACGAGGCGGAGCGGCTCGGTGTCCCACTTTTTCGGCGTCCGACAGGAGGGAAGGCAGTGCTTCACGGGCATGACCTGACGCTGGCGCTGGTGTGGCGTCCCCCTTTGGAGCGTCCCTATCCGTTTGCTGTCTATCGCACGATTACACCTGCTTTCGTAGAGGCATTCGAGCGGCTGGGCGTGCCCGCACGGGTGGGGAGCGCACGCCCCGACTCGCCCCTCGCCTCTGTAGGGGATGGAGGCGACTGCTTTGCCAGCGCGACACCCGCCGATGTTGTGCATGCCGAAACGGGGATCAAACTGATGGGGTGCGCCCTTCGGGTGTTTCCGGAAGCGACCCTGCTTCAGGCGTCTATCCCGATAGAGGCGCCGCGCGTGCCTGTAGAGCGGCTCTTCGGGCACGCCCACCCTGCGCCGCCCCCTTTGAACCCCGACTTGCTGATTGCGACGCTCTTCGAGTGTCTTCAGGAGGTGCTGGGGTAGCCCTTTGGCACAAAAGTTGCTGTTGCATGGGGCAGTTCCTTGCACCTCCCTCTCTCCGTCGCGCTCTGGCATTCCCTCCCGCCAGAGCGCGATTTTCGTGGATATATAGGGTATAATTGTCCTCAGTAGACCAAATGAGGTGAACAGGCATGATACGGCTACTGGATTTCGGGGCAAAAACGGAATATGCTATCCGCTCGCTGGCGCGGTTGGCACAGCGGGGCGATGGCGCGATTGTAACCGTCAAAGACCTCGCGGCAGAGACGGGGATTTCGGTCCATTTTCTCTATAACATTTTTGATGCGCTGACGCGGGCAGGCATTGTGCGTCCTCATCGAGGTACGCAGAGGGGGTTTTCGCTGGCACGCCCTGCAGAGGAGATTAGTTTCTACGATATTCTCGTTGCGGTGGAGGGACCCATCGAGAAATATCACTGTCTGCTGGATCATCGGGTGGTGTGTAGCGCTGAAACGCCCTGTGCGGCGCACCACCTCTGGCAGAACCTGCGCGACAGAGCGGAACAGGCGCTGCGCTCAGTCAGCCTTGCCAAGATTGCCAAGCAGAACCCGCCCTGGGAGCGACTGAAAGAAACGCTGCTGGTGGAGCAGGGGTGAGGTGCAGAGTCTTGATTAGAGGCGGTTCAGCTTTCTCAAGGGGCGTTTGCGCCTGACGGCTGAAGCTGCTCTGTTGCCAAGATGCCCGATGGAACCCACGATGCCCCCGAAAGAGCGACGGCTAAAGCCGTTCCTACTAAACAAAGCCAGCCTTCGCTGGCTATTTTAGCCGACGCAGGTCGGCTTCGTCTCATAGGAGCTTCACCCGTCAGGGCACAAGTTCCAGGACGGCACGCCTGTCATAAAGCCTCTCCCGAAGACCTGAAGGAAAAGGTCTCGGAACGCTCGCGCCCCTATCCTTGCAACAGAGCAGGTTCACTTGTCATGTTCAGAGGCGATTTTTTGAACGCCCTCTCAACAGGCTCTTGTAGTGGTTGAAAATCCGCCACTTGATGGCGGAATTTCAGCCACCTATGGGGTATACTCGTTGGTGTGATGTTTTTTGAGCGGTGGCTCACGGAGCGTGTGGTAAGTTTGATGAGCGCGTTCCCCGTCGTGATGTTGCAGGGGGCGCGTCAGGTTGGCAAGACCACACTGGCACAGCAGCTCATTACACGAGGCTATCTGAAACATTACTATAGCTTCGACGACCCCGCGACTCTGGAAGCCGCCGCTTCAGACCCCGCAGGCTTCATCGAGACGCTACCCCCAGGCAGTGTGCTGGACGAGGCGCAGCGTGTTCCAGAGGTTTTGCTACCCCTTAAGGCGCGTATTGATCGAGAGCGCGAGGTGGGGCAGTTTGTGCTGACAGGTTCGGCGAACCCAATTGCGCGCTTTCGTATGGGCGAGCCGCTGGTAGGACGGATGGGAGCCGTTACGCTCTATCCACTTTCACAGGGCGAGCAGGTGGGCAAGTGTGAGCGATGGCTGGAGCAGGCTCTGCAGGGACAGATTCTGCATGTGGAAGCGGAACAGGACAATCTCTGGGAGCGCGTGGTGAAGGGCGGGTATCCGAACGCAGTGCTGGCACCCGCCCCTCAAGCCCGAACGGAATGGCTCAACGGGTATCTGGACACTCTTTTGACACGCGAAGTGCGCGAATTGGCGGAGGTTCAGCAGGTCAGCGAGCTGGTGTTGCTGACGCGCCTGCTGGCTGCCAATAGCGCCCAGTTGCTCAATCAGGCAAGCCTGTCGCGTGAGTGCGGAATTCCTCAGACGACGCTCCGCCGCTATGTAAGCCTGCTGGAGGCGATGTTCCTGCTCACGCGCGTGCCTGCATGGTACACGAACATCAGCCAGCGGCTGCTGAAAACGCCAAAGATCTTGCTGAACGACACGGGTATTACCTGCGCGCTGCTGGATGTAGACGAAAATCGGCTGCTGCAAGACCCCTTGTTGCGGGGACGCATGCTGGAAAGCTTCGTCGGGATGGAACTGCTCAAACAGATTGAGTTCACAGCACAGCGCGTGCGTCTCTCTCATTTCCGCACGGCTTCTGGGCACGAGGTGGACTTCGTGCTGGAAAAAGCGTCAGGAGAAGTCGTGGGGGTGGAGGTCAAAGCGAGCAGTCGCCTTGACGCGGACGATTTTCGTGGCTTACGGTTTCTGCAATCGGTTGTTCGCGAGCGCTGGCAGGTGGGCGTCGTGTTTTACACAGGCACGAAGACGCTCCCGTTCGGCGAGCGTTTGTGGGCGCAACCTGTGAACGCGCTGTGGGAAACGGCATAAGCGCTACTTATTCAGCAACATTTTCAGCGGTGGGTCGTCGGGGAAGCGCTCCAGCCCGCGTTGTGCCCAGAGGCGCATCTGGGCGCGATCGCCGTACTTATAGGCTTTGAGCGCGAGCCAGCGGTAGGCGTGCAGCAACCCTTCGCGCTCAAACGGGTTTTCGGGCATCCAGTTCGCGCCGTTTTCAATCGCCCGCAATAAGTAGCGCTCCGCTAACTGGGGGTTATTCTGGTGAATCAGTGCATACCGCCCCAGCTCGGTGAAGATGGCGATGGATTTCGGGTTGTTGCGAGCGCCCTCCTGCAAAAAGGCAATTGCCTCAGGCAGATTGTTTTTGTTATCAAAAAGAATCATCTGCGCTCCTACCAGATAGCCCTGCACAAAGGTGGGGTCCGCCCAGGTCATCAGGCGATAGAGCGGCAGCACTTCGCGCACGGGGCGGTGGAAGTGGTGGCGCACATCAAAGTAAGGCTGGATGTGGCGCTCCAGATCGCCCCAGAGCCAGCGCGGGTCGCGTTCGGGTTCGGGGATGACGCCCGTCTCGTCAGTGTGGTCGTGTAGCCCATCGGCGCTGGAGGCGCGGTGAACCTTCTCTGATTGCTTCTCGCGCTCGGTCATCGGGCGCAGGCGCACGCCCCCATGCGTATACTCGTCGGTCTTGAGCCACAAATAGCCTGCCAGACTGCCCCGAAACTCGCCCATCACCGACACCATCGCGGAGCGGTCATAGAGCGTGATGGCGTCCAGCGTTTCGGCGCGTTGTGTGTGGATGGGTAGCACGAGCCGCACGCAGGCGCCCGCCAGTACCCCGCTTACGCAAAGCCCCGAAATCAGCAGTACCGCTTTCATCCCAGCACCTGCTTGCGAAACTTCAGCCAGCCCAGCAGCAGCCACAGCCCGCCGTTCAGCACAGCATAGCCCCCCATCGCGCCCAGCACCCACCACGGCACCATCGCCCAGTCGTAGACCACCTTTTTGCCCATGTCAAAAAAGTCCCAGTGGGGCAAGATGCCATAAAGCAGGTTGACCCATAATGCGTCCAGCCCCGACTCCCAGTGCGCCATCAGCAGCAAGCGATTGAAAAGCCCAGAGCCAAATGCAAGAATCAGCGACAAAGTGATACACGCTGGCGGCGTCATGTAGACCGAAAGCACAATCACCATCGCGCACAGCCAGCCGATGCCCAGCAGTTTGAGCAAGAGGTACTGTATAAAAATTGGCTTTAAACCTATACTTAGCGTCGCGAGCAAGCCTGCCGTGAGCAAAGCCAGCACAAGGAAGCAGAACCCTGCGGTGAAGGTCGCCGTTGCCCATTTAGCGAACAGCAGCTGCCCCCGCGAGATGGGGCGTGCCAGCAGTGGGTAAATCGTGCGCCGCTGAATTTCGTCGGGAATCTGGCGTGCGGCGATAAACACGGTCAGCACGGTGGTCAGCACGCCAATCGCGGTGAAGGCGACATCTTTGATAAAAATCTCCAGTCCGCGCACGCCGAAGAAGTGGAAGGTGTAGGCGCCCAGCACCATCAGAACCGCCAGAATCGCAATCACATAGAGCTCTTTGCGGCGGAGGATTTCCAGCGTGCCTGCGGTCAGCATCGCGCGGGTGATTTGCCAGGTGCGTGCGCTCATGCGGCTACCTCCTTCAAGAGGGCGTCGCGCCCCGATTGAACCGTCGCCACGAAGTAATCCTCCAGTGAGCCGGGATAGCCCACCAGCTCACTGAGTGTGTGTTCGGCAATCAGTCGCCCCTGATGGAGAATCAGGATGCGGTCGCAGATGGTGGCGACCTCGTTCAGGTCGTGCGAGGAGAAAAAGATGGTGACGCCGCGCGCTTGCTGGACTTTGAGCAAATCGCGCAGTTCCCGCCTGCCGATGGGGTCTAAACCCGAGGATACTTCGTCCAGCACCAGCAGTTTTGGGTCGCCCAGCAGCGCCTGCGCAATCCCCACGCGCTGGAGCATGCCTTTGGAGAGGTGTTTGTTGAGCGTGTGGGCTTTGTGGTCTATCTTCAACGCCTCCAGAAGCGCTTCCACCTGTGCCTTGAGGGCGTGCCCACGCAACCCATGCAGCTCGCCGTAGAGGCGCAGGGTCTCGTAGGGTGTGAGGTACGGCGAGTAGAGCGCGGTTTCGGGCAGGAACCCCACCTGCTGGCGCGCTCGCGGGTCCGTGGCAGACAGCCCAAACAGGCGTATGGAACCTGAAGTGGGCGGCTGGAAGCCCATAATCGCTTTGATAGTGCTGGTCTTGCCTGCGCCGTTGACCCCCAGAAAGCCCACAATCTCGCCCTCGCGCACCTCAAACGAGAGGTTGTCCACCGCACGCAGGGGTGGGCGAAACAGGCGGCGATACTCAATCACCAGATTGCGCACCTCGACGACTGCCATCGAGGGGGAATTATCGGCAGTTCCGTGCGGGCTATGGAGTGGTTTGCTTCCACCACTCGTTGAAGAGCGCCTCTTCTGCTTCGCGTGTCCAGTAGCGTTCCGATTCCAGATGGCGACGCACGGGTTCGCTCAGCGCGGTGATGGCTTGCAGGGGCAAACGAGGCAGATGCGGGTAAAGCACCACCTTACCGAGATAGCGATGTTCCTGCACTGCGGTGAGCGCCTCAGGCAGGGTGTTCAGCCCGCCGACGGCAGTTAGCACCTTGCGCGTGGGCAAAGCGCCCGAAGCGGTTTTGTCGAGGCACTCACGAATGTCGTCCATCGTGGAGCCGCTGCTACCCATCAGGCGCATATGGCGCGTTGCGAGCAGGGTCAAGTCCAGTGGGGTCTTCTGCCCGCGCGGAATGCCCGCAAAGAGGTTCAGAATCCCCCCATCGGTAAGCAGGCTGTACGCAAGGGGCACGGCGTCGGGCGACGAGGCGAGCAACATCACCTGATCGAACCCGTGGGGCGCAAGCTCGCGCAGGCGTGCGAACTGTTCTTCGAGGCTGGCGCCCGCGTTGCAGTAAAACTGGAGTGTGATTCCGCGTTCGCTTGCCAGCGGCTCACCCAGCGCACGCAACGGCTCCAGCCGTTCGGGGTGGCGGTCTACCACCACCACCTGCGCAGGGGGCGGCTCGTGGCTCAGCGCGTAATGCAGATGCATCTGCCCCATCGAGCCGCCTGCGCCAAACAGCAGCAGGCGGTCGCCTTTGCGCAGGGCGGTGGAGCGCGTCAGGCTCAGCGCGTCGGTGATGTCCCAGCTGCTGGTTGCCAGAATCATCAGGCGGTCGTAGTGGAGGCGTCCCGCGTCCACAGGCACGGGCGCGAGGCGGCGATGGCAGGTGAAGCTGAGGTAGCCCCCATAAACGAGCGAATCGATAACCGCTTCCAGAAACGGCGCGGGCGCGTCGCCAAACACCAGCGCGTGCCGAAAGCCTCCACCCTGCGCATAGGCGAGAGCGTCCTGCAGAGTGGCGGGGTCGTACAGCTTTTCCGGGGCGCAGGGGATGGCAACGACTGGTTTGCCCAGATGCGCGGCGACCTCCTGAAACGCCTCACTGAGGGGCGCGCCGCGTGTATCCTGAAGAATCACCACGGCACCTGACGGGCGGTGGGGCGGCGAAAGCGCAAGCAGTTTCTGGAGCGCGCTACAACGATACTGCACCGCGGGAGCGTGTGGCAACACTACAAGCCAGTCGCCTTCAGGGGCAGGATGCAGGGGCGCAGGTGCAATCCGATAGCTGGCGACCACGCACGCCCACGGTTCCACCAGCGCGGCTTCGGCGTAGCTGAGGTGATTCGGGCAGGGCAACAGGTAGCACCCGGCGTCGCCGTTCAGCACGGGTTCGGTCATCAGCGCGTACTGGGTGTAGCCCCCTTCCAGCGCGTAGCCCACTGCCTGCACGCGCCCGCCCACATACACATCCGCCTGCACGATATAGCGCTCGCCCACATGGAAGCGGTCGGTAAGTGCGCTCCCCACCTGTGCCACTGTGCAGGCAATCTCGTGTCCCATCACCACAGGATGCGTGCTTAAATCGCGGGCGATTTTGGGGTGCGCGCCGCCCAGCCGCAGAATCTTGAGGTCGCTGAAGCAGATGCCCACGGCGTCAATTCGCACCAGCAGCTGGGTGTCGGTGGGCGCGGGGGTGGGGAGATACTCTGGCGCGCCGTTGCGCCCTAAATTTTCCAGCCCTGCCCCGTAGAGATTCCACCGCCAGTGGCGGGGCGGAACCTCTACGGTTTGCTGGTAGCGTTCATAGGCGTTCATAGACCTTCAGGTCGCACGCCCAGCGTGAGTTCCACGGTGAAGGTGCGCCCTTCGCGCCATACCTTGAGGGTGATTTTCTGACCAGGACGCGAGCGGCGAATCAGTTCCTGAACCTGATCGGTGCTTCGGATGGGACGCTGATTGATTTCAGTAATTACATCGCCGGGCTGGATGCCCGCCGCCGCCGCGGGGGAGTTCGGGCTCACATCGCCAATAAAGATGCCGTTTCGGGGGAACTGGACGCCAGGGAACTCCTGGGCGAGTATCTGACGCAGTGCAGGGTCGTTGATGTCGCCATAGGAGATTCCCATCCACGCCTGCCCGATGGAGCCGTGTTCCAGAATCTCGCGGATAATCGCGCGGACCCGATTGATGGGGATGGCAAAGCCAATCCCCACATTCGCGCCGACAGGGGAAAAGATGGCAGTGTTAATACCCACCAGCCGCCCGCGTGAGTCGGCTAACGCCCCGCCCGAGTTGCCCTGATTGATGGCGGCGTCGGTCTGGATCAGCCCGCTGGGGAGTCGCGCGTCTTCCACCTGGCGATTGATGGCGCTCACAATCCCTGCTGTCACCGTGTTGCCCAAGCCGAACGGGTTGCCGACGGCAATCACCCAGTCGCCCACCCGAAGCTGGTCGGAGTCGCCCAGTGTCGCGGCGGGCAGGTTGCGGGCATTAATCTTCAGCAGAGCAATATCGTTCTGAGAGTCGGTGCCCAGCACGCTGGCGCGGAAGCGACGCCCGTCCGCAAGAGTTACCGTAATCTCGCGCGCCACCTCGCGTCCGATTCGCACGACATGGTTGTTGGTGACCACATAGCCATCGGAGCTGATAATCACCCCGGAGCCTTTGCCTGCCACCTCGCGGCGCATGTCGCCAAAAAACGGGTTGCGAATGCGCACCTCGCCCGTGATGTCCACATTCACCACAGCAGGCGAGATGCGTGCGGCGGCAGTGCGCAACATGGTTTCAAACGAGGTGGGCGGCGGCTCTGCAGGGGCAGGACTTTCTATCGTGCGCAACAGGGCTGTGCGTGAGGGGTCTTGCTCCGAGACCACAGGGGGCGCGGCGTGTTGCGGACGAAAGTAGGTCTGAAATACATACGCACCTGCGAAGAAGCCCAGACCGAACAGCACCAGAAACGCCAGAACCTTTCGCATACGGAACACTCCCTGTGATGTAGTGTACCCCATCAACTGCGCTTGAAGCGGCGCTCCAGCTCGCCCCACGAGATGGTGAGCGTGATCGGGCGCCCGTGCGGACACAGGTAGGGGTTTTCGGTTTTCGCGAGGTCTTCTATCAGTTTCTGCATTTCGGGCATGCTCAGTGGGTCGCCCGCCTTGACCGCCAGCTTGCAGGCGGTGGTGATCCACACCTGTTCGCGGGCGACGGGCAGGCGCTTGCTGACCGAAAGCTCCACCAGCTCGTCCACAATATCGCGCAGGGTCTGGATGGGGTCGCGGTTTTTGAGGGCGGCGGGCACGCCCCGAACCAGAAACGAATCGGCGCCGAACGGCTCCATCTCGAAGCCTATCGCCTGCAGTTCGGGCAGTTTCTCCTGAAGCAGAATCGCGTCGCGTCGGGAGAGGGTGAGCGGCTCTGGGGTCAGCAGGCGTTGCACGGGCACAGGCGTTGCGCCGCGCCCCTGCAGAAACTGCTCATACAGCACGCGCTCGTGCGCCACATGCTGGTCAATAATCACCAGCCCGTGCCGGGTAGACGCCACGATGAAGGTGTTCTGCACCTGTCCCAGAATCTGCAGGTCGTCCAGCAGGTGGGCGAAGGGCAGGTGTGCCGTCTGGGGCGGCGGCTCGGTTACGGGAGAAGTCGCTGGCTCCAGCAGGCTGGGTTGGGGCGACTCGGCTGGCTCTGGAGAGGGCGGCGCCACAGGGCGCGGGCGTACGCGCCCCCGAAACGGGTCGGGATGTGGCTCGGCTGGTGGCGCAGGTTCGGGCGCAGGCGGCGCGTCAGGCAAGCCCGCGCGCTGGAGCAGAATTCGGTGAAGCGTTTCGGCATCGGGCGGAGATTCGGTCTCCATCGGCGCAGGGGCAGGTGCAGGCACGGGCGACACCTCGCGCTGGGGCGGCAGGGCAGAGGGAGTCATCCCATGCTCCAGCAGGCTCCGCCGTATCGCCTCGTACACCGCCTCGAACACCACATGCTCTTTCTGGAAGCGCACCTCAATCTTGGCGGGATGCACATTCACATCCACGAGGCGCGGGTTAATATCCACCAGCAGCACGCAGGCGGGGTAGCGCTTTTCGGGCGTGAGGCTTTTGTACGCCTCGTCCAGCGCGGCGGTGAGCGTCTTGTTGCGCACGGGGCGCAGGTTCACATAAAAATATTGATGCTGGCGCGTGGGGCGTGTGTGGTGGGGTGGGGCAATCAAGCCGCGTACCCGAACGCCCTCATGAGTCCAGTCCACACTGACCATGCCGCGCACCATCTCGCGTCCCCACACGCTGGCGACCGCCGCGAGCAGGTCGCCCGTGCCAGGGGTGAACAGCAGCTCCTGACGCTCGTGAATCAGCCGGAACGACACATCGGGATAAGCGAAACTGTAGCGGGTCATGGTCTCCACAATATGCCCCAGCTCGGTGGCGACGGTTTTGAGGAACTTGAGCCGCGCGGGCACATTGTAAAACAGATCGCGCACGGTTACGGTGGTACCAATCGGCGCGCCGACTTCCTCTACCGTACGCACCTCGCCGCCTTCCACCACGATTCGCGTGCCAATCGGCTCTTCGAAGGCGCGGGTAATCAGCTCCAGTTTGCTCACGGAGGCGATGCTGGGCAGCGCCTCGCCGCGGAACCCCAGCGTTTGAATCTGGAGCAGGTCGGCGTCGGAGGCGATTTTAGAGGTGGCGTGTCGCTCCAGGGCGCGGAGGGCGTCGTCGCGGGTCATGCCGATGCCGTCGTCGCGCACGCGAATGAGCTTGCGTCCCCCCATCTCCACTTCCACTTCGATTCGGGTCGCGCCAGCGTCCAGCGCGTTCTCCACCAGCTCCTTGACCGCCGAAGCGGGGCGCTCCACCACCTCCCCCGCGGCGATGCGATTCACGACGGTTTCGTCTAACGGCTGAACAGGACGGCGTTCCGGGCGTTGTCGCATTGGTGAGAAGATTGTACCCGAATCGAGGTATACTGCCTGTGGAGCGATGTTTTGCGGTGTCATTGCACGCTATCGCGCCTACCTGCCTGTGAGCGAGCGGACGCCTGTCGTTACGCTGAACGAGGGCAACACGCCGCTGATCGAGGCGCCGCGCCTCGCCAGCCTCATTCACCCAGAAGCGCGACTCTATTTGAAGTTTGAGGGCGCGAACCCGACAGGCTCGTTCAAGGATCGGGGCATGACGCTCGCCATCTCCAAAGCGCTGGAGGAGGGGGCGCAGGCGGTAATTTGCGCTTCAACAGGCAACACTTCGGCGTCGGCAGCCGCCTATGCGGCGCGGGCGGGGATGCGCTGCTTTGTGTTGCTTCCGCAGGGCAAAGTCGCGCTGGGCAAACTCACGCAGGCGCTGATGCACGGCGCACAGGTGCTGCAGGTAGAGGGCAACTTCGACGACGCGCTCCGACTGGTACGCGCCATCAGCGAGCAGTTCCCCATCACGATTGTGAACTCGGTGAACCCCTATCGGGCGGAGGGGCAGAAGACCGCCGCGTTTGAGATTTGCGACGATCTGGGCGACGCGCCCGATTATCACGCGATTCCCGTTGGCAACGCCCGCAATATCGCGTCCTACTGGATGGGCTATCGGGAGTATTATGCGCTGGGCAAGACGACGCGCCTGCCCAAAATGCTCGGCTTTCAGGCGGCGGGCGCCGCACCGTTTATTCACGGACACCCGATTGAGAAACCCGAAACGATTGCAACCGCCATCCGTATCGGCAACCCCGCAGGCTGGAACGAGGCGATTCAAGCCCAGCAGGAGTCAGGCGGGCTGTTCTGCGCCGTGAGCGATGAGGAGATTCTGGACGCCTATCGCCTGCTGGCGCGGCTGGAGGGGGTATTCGCCGAGCCTGCCAGCGTCGCCCCCATTGCAGGACTGCTCAAACTGGCGCAGGAAGGCTACTTCCAGCAGCCTTGCACGATTGCCGTGACGCTCACGGGGCATGGTCTCAAAGACCCTGACACAGCACTCCTCGCCAGCGCGTGCGAGCCGCTAAGCGTGCCTGTGGATTACGACGCCGTTGTGCGGGCGATGGGGCTGAAGGGCTAACGCATCTGCACAATCGGCTTGTAAACCTTCTTCGCTTCGGCGTCCGCGAACGCCTGCTCAATCGCGTCAAACGGGTAGGTCTGGGTCAGCCCGTCAAACCGCAGTTTGCGCTGAGCGACCAGCGTCAGGCTGTGTTCCCATGCGTGATTGCTGGAGCGCGAGCCAATCACCGTGAGCTCCTTCACGAGAATCTGGTACCAGTCCACCTGCACGGGTTCGGGGCGGTAGCCGAACACGATAATGCGTCCCGCCTTGCTGGCAAGCTCAACACAGGTCTGGGCGGCGGTTGGGGAACCTGCGGCGTCTATCACCACGCTGGCGCCGCGCCCGTCGGTGTGTGTGAATATCAACTCACGAGCTTCCTCTGGGGTGGCGGTATGTGCCTGCGTATGCTGGCTCGCCAGTTCGCGCCGATGGGGCAGGGGGTCAATCCCGAAAAGGGTCTGCACGCCCCACAGCCGCGCCAGTTGCAGGTAGATTTGCCCGAAGAAGCCCAGCCCCACCACCGCCACTGGCTCGTCGGGGCGCGGGTTGGCAAGGTTCATGCCTGCCACACAGGTCGCCACTGGCTCCACCAGCGCGAACTCGTGCAGGGGCAAATTGCCTTCGGGCACGCGATAGAGATTACGAGGGGGCACGGCGATATAGTCTGCAAAGCCTCCGTCGGTGCTGATGCCGATATGCTCCAGACGCTCACACAGGTTCAGTCGCCCACGCCGACAGAAGTAGCACGCGCCGCACACAATCTGGGGGTCTATCACCACAGGGTCGCCCACCTGAAGCGCGCCCCTGTAGTCAGCGGGCAGGTGGGCGATGCGCCCCACAATCTCGTGCCCCAGCGTGAGGGGGTTGCCGCGCCACGCGCCGTGTCCCAGATTTTTCAGGTGCAGGTCCGTGCCACAGACCCCGCACGCCAGCACTTCCACCAGCGCCTCGTTAGGCTGGGGCGCGGGGTCGGGCAGTTCCACACGCTGGACGGTCTGCGGCGCAACCAGTCGGAACGCACGCATGGCTTATGTGCGGTAGTGGGCGTTAATCTTCACATACTCGGCGGTCAGGTCGCTGCTCCAGAAGGTGGCGCTGGCGTCGCCCTGATTCAGCTCCAGCAGCAGCTCAACGGTGTCCGACTGGAGTCGCTGAATCAGGTCGCGTTCGTCGTACTGGGTGGGTTGACCGTTCTCAAAGACTCGCACGCCCTGCATCGTGAGCGCCATCTGGTTCACATCGATTGGCACGCCCGCGCGTCCCGCCGCGGCGATCACCCGTCCCCAGTTCGGGTCGCCGCCGTGGATTGCCGTCTTGACCAGCAGCGATTCGGCAATCGTTCGGGCGATTTTGCGTGCCGATTCGCGCGAATCGGCGCCCACCACTTTGACCTCAAACAGTTTGGTGGCGCCTTCGCCATCCCGCACGATACGCTTCGCGAGGTACTCGCACACCTGATAGAGCGCCTCTTCAAACGCCCCAAGGCTTGCCTCGCTGAGGCGAACCCCCGACGCGCCGTTGGCGAGCATGATCACCGAGTCGTTGGTGCTGGTGTCGCCGTCCACAGTGATGGAGTTGAAGGTGGCGTCCACCACCCGCGCCAGAATGGGCTGGAGCTGGGCGTGAGGAATCTCCGCATCGGTGGTGATGAAGGCGAGCATGGTCGCCATGTTGGGGGCAATCATCCCTGCGCCTTTGGCGATGGCGCCGATGCGCACTGTGCCATCAGGTGTGGACACTTCGATGCTGGCGCGTTTGGGGAAGGTGTCGGTGGTCAGAATGGCGTCGGCGGTGGCGCGGTCGTCGCCGTCGCTGAGGCGCTCAAAGAGCTGGGCAATCCCCGCTTCAATCGCGTTCATCGGCAGGGGCACGCCAATCACGCCTGTGGAGGCGACGGCGACCTGCGTGGGTTCGCAGCCGAGCCGTTGTGCCACCAGTTGCGCCATCCGCTCGGCGTCGCGCTCGCCCTGCGCCCCCGTCAGGCAGTTCGCGTTCCCACTGTTGGCGACAATCGCCCACGCCTGACCGCCCTGCACCACCTTACGCGACCAGCGCACGGGCGCCGCGCACGCCTGATTCGTGGTGAACACGCCCGCCACAGTCGCCAGCCTGTCAGACACAATCAGAGCCAGGTCCAGCAGCCCCGGTTTTTTGATCCCGCAGTAGACGCCTGCGCTTTTGAACCCTTTCGGGAAGTTGACGCCCAGTTGGGTGTTGAGGGTACTCATGGCGTGCAATTGTACCCCACTTAGCGTTCCTCGCGGCGGCGCTCGCCCTCGCCTTCATTCAGTTCGAACTGGCGCCGCTGGGGACCGCTGAACGGCGGCTTCAGCACTTTGTCGCCCTCGCGCAGCCCTTCCAGAATCTCGGCGTGGCGGGTATTCCGCAAGCCGACCTTGATGAACACTTTTTCGGTTCTCGGTGCGCCGTCGGCTGTGTTGCCCACAATCTTCAACACATAGTCGCGCCCGTTTTCGGTGCCGATGGCTTCCAGCGGGAGGCGCAACACATTCTGTTTGCGGGCGGTGAGAATACGACAGCGTGCGGTCATTCCAGGGCGCAGGGCGGGGTCCGAGCCGTCCAGATAGACCTCTACAGGGAACTTGACCACGCTGAGCGCGGAGACCTGTCCTGTTGTCGACTGCTGTGAGGCGGGCGCAATCTTGCGCACGGTGCCCCTGAATTTGCGGTTGGGCAGGGCATCTACGGTGATTTCAACCGGCATGCCGAGTTTGACTTTGGCGACATCCAGTTCGTTGAGGTTCAGGCGCACGCGCATCTGGGCGAGGTCTGCCACCTGCATGATGGGCGTGCCTTCGCCGAAGCCTGTGGTGCCCGACATCACCAGCTCGCCGACCTCGCGGTAGCGTCGGGTCACGACGCCGCGAATGGGGCTGCGCACATCGGTCTCGTTGAACTGGATCATGAGGTTCTGATACTGGCTGAGCGCCTGCTTTTCGCTGGCTTGCGCCTGTCGCAGCTCCGCCTGACGCATTTCGATGGTGCGCAGCTGGGCGCGGGCGCTTTCCAGTTCGGCAAGGGCGGATTCCAGTTGCTTGCGTTTGATTTCGTCTTGCACGGCGCTGGCGCGGGCGCGTTCCAGGTCAGCGCGCGCCGATTCGAGCCGTGCGCGGGCTTCTTCCAGCTCGATGCGCTGTTGTTCGGCAAGTTGTTGCTGGCGCTGTTCGGCGGCGCGGAGCTGGCTCTGAGCGAGCGTGAGGGCGGTCTCCGCACTGTCCAGCTGCTGGCGCGAGACATAGCCCTTCTCGTGAAGTCTGGTGAGGCGTTCGTAGTTGCGCTGGGCTTCCTGCAGGCGCGCCTGCGCGTCGCGGACGGCGTTCGCCACCTCGGTACGCTCCTGCGGGTGCTTCACGGTTTCCAGCAGGCGCAGGTTCTCCTGAGCGCTTTTGTAAGCCGCCTCTGCTGACTGGAGGCTCGCCTGCGTAATCTGGGGCTGTGATTCTGCCTCGCGTTTGAGTTGCTCGTAGCGCAGTTCTGCCTGACGCACGCGGATTCGCGCCTGTTGCGCCTCAATTTCCAGCGCGAGTCGGGCGCGCTCGGCATTCGCTTTCGCCGACTCGACCTGCGCACTGCCCTGTTCCACCTGCTGGCGAATCTCGCGAGGATCAATTCGCGCCAGCAGTTGACCCTGTTCCACGAGCGCGCCCTCGTCCACGAACAGCGCCTCGATGCGTCCGGGCACGCGGGATTTAATTTCCACCACGCGCACGGGTTCAATCGCGCCCGATTCGCTGACTTCCACGCTCACCTCACCGCGCTCGACGGTGTAGATGCGCCCGTTTGTCCCCTCGGTGTTCGCACGAACACTTTTACCGCCCAGAATCCACAAAACGCCCCCGACCATCACCAGCAGTACGAGGGCGATCCCACATCCGACCAGTCCCTTTCGCATCGTTCGGTTTCTCCCCGCGAAAGTATACCTTTCACGGGGGTGTTGAGTTCCCGCTAAGGGGGGGAAAGAGGGCAAAACGCCCCCAGAATCTCAGGGGCGTTTCGTTTGCGTGCTATGTTCGCATTAAAAGGGCGGCGAGGGTGGGTTGCCCGCGAGGCGCACGGTTTTGGTATCGGAAGCACGATTGCCCGCGCCATCCACCGCCCGGAGCTCCACGCGCAAATCGCCTGAAATGCCACTCCAGTTCGCGGTGAAGCTGCCCTGATAGGTCGTGCCCGATAGGGTGAGCACCACACTGACCTGCCTGTTGTCGGGGTAGGTCAACACTGCGAGGACGCTCTGCACGCCAGAGCCTGCGTCGGAGACAGTCGCGCTAATCTGAGCGGAATCGCCGACGGTGAGCAGGCTGGGCGAGACGCCCCAGCTGCCAATCGTGGGCGGTGTGGAGTCGGTTTGCGTGCCGCCTCCGCCGCCTCCACCACCCCCTCCGCCGCAGGCGAGGGTGAAAAGCACTGCGATCAGTCCCAGAACAATGACAAGCGTGCGCATACGAGCCTCCTTCGGTTAGCGTGTGCTGACGAGCGGTACAACCGCGCGTGCGACCTGACCCTCCTCGCTAATTGCGGTGATTTCCACGAGATACTGCCCCGGCGGCAGAGCGCGCCCTGAGTTGTCGCGTCCGTCCCAGACCAGCTGGTGGGTGCCCTCACTGCGCGACGCCTGCGCCTCCAGCGTGCGCACGACCTGACCTGCCGTGCGAATCTGCACCTGAACGCGCGCCTCGCCTGTGAGGGTGAAGCTGATCTGATAGCGCCCACCCTGTCCGCGTCCGCCCTGAACCGCAGGGTTGAGGATTCGCAGGAAGGCGCGTGCGCTTACAGGCTCAATACGGAACTGGTACCTGCCTCCTTCAGGCGGCGCGGTGAAGGTGTAGCGGGGTGCGCCGCGCAGGGGGATGCGCTTGCCAGTCTGCTCGTCAATCAGGGCGAGGTTCGTGTTGTGCGGCAGGTGGTGCGCCCCGCGTGCGGTGAGGGTGATGACCTGGGCGCTTCCAGCGGGGGGCACAATGACCTCTACCTGCCAGCGTGGCGCGCGCGTGCCTGCTTCCCTGATGTCCGCACTGAAGGCGCCTTCAGGTCGCACGATGCGTACCGTTGGAGCGCCCTGCTGGTCAGGGGCGTCGGGTGGCGTGCTGGCACGCAGTGCGCGTCCCACGCCGAGAACCGCCTCCGATTGCCCGTTCGCGCCGATCGCCTGAAGCGCCAGCGTCCAGCCGTTGGGTTTGGGCATCAGGCTCCGGCTTCGGCTGGGCGGGTTGAACACCAGCGTACACGCCTCGCGCGCCAGAATCCAGTAGGCTTGCCACGGCTCCAGCGCGCCCTCCGCGTTCGGCAGCAGCTGGGGGTCGTAAACAAGGTGATACCGCCCGCGCGTGGGGTCGTTCGGGTCCTGGCGCCATGTCCACAGGTAGTCTTCCAGCCAGCCTGCGGCGCGCGCCTCGCGCAAACTCAGCGTCGTGCCGTTGCGCCGTACCTGAATCGCGTCCAGATTCCAGATAACAGGCAGCAGGTAGGGGTTCGCAATCAGGTTCCAGCCGGGCTGGAGGTCAATCGTGAAAGTGCCGTTGACGGGTTCGCCCGTGAGGTCCAGGCGCGTGGTGGTATTGACTTTCAGGAAATAGCCCTCACCGGGGCGCAAGGTGGTAACCGACTCGTAGTTGCCGCTCTGGGCGTTCCAGCGCATAAGGCGTGCCGTGTTCAGCCCCAGCCTGTCGGGCGTGGCGTTCGGGATATTCAGGTTCAGGGCGAAGTCGGTAACGCCGATGACTTGGGGCGTGATTTCGTTCATGGCGTGGAAGGTCTGTGCGGCGCTCCATGCACCCCATGTGCCCAGAGAATCCTGCGCGCGCGCCCGCCATGTAATCTGCCCCGCGTTCAGCGGACTTGCTTCGGGGATGGGGTAGGGCACAACAGCTCCGCTGGGCACCGAGTCGGTGGTGTAGCGCCATGTGTGTGAGCCGTCGCTCAGCTCGATCTCGATCAGCACGGCGTCGCCTTCGGGGTCCTCGGCGCGCACACGCAGGACGGGCGTGCGCGAGGTGAAGGCGTTCGGCGCAGGGCTGATGAGGGTGGGAGCGTTCGGCGCGAAGTTGATGCTGAAACTGCGCGGCTGGCTCCAGTCGCTCTGGGCGTTGCGGGCGTCTATTGCGCGCGCCTGCCATACATAGTCGCCCGACTCCAGCGCCTGAGTGTTCGGCACGGTAAAGTTCACGGTTTGACCGCTGGCGACCGCGCCCGTCTGGAACTCGGCAGACCAGCCGTCCGTGCGGCTGATTCGGATCACGGCGTGAACCTGCTCATTATCGGGGTCAGAGAGTTGCAGTCGGAAAGTGGGTGTGGGGGTTGTGAGGGTAGCGCCGTCTGCAGGCTCCAGCAGGGTGGGCGGGCTGGGCGGCTGGTTGCTCTGGGCGACAGTGAACTGCCACTGGTCGGTCCAGTCGCTCCAGTCGCCGACGCTATCGCGGGCGCGGGCAGCCCACAGATAGGTTCCTTCTACCAGCGGCTCCGAGTCGGGGATGGTGAAACTCACCTCGCTGCCCGAGCTGACCTCTATGGTCTGATAAAGCCGCTGGGCGCCCAGCGCGCTGACAATCTCAATCTCGGCGCGGACAGTGTTGCTGTCGGGGTCGCTCAGGCGCAGGCGGAAGGTGGGCGTGGTGCCTGTTGTGGAGCCGTCCGAAGGGCTGAGGCGTATGGGTACATCGGGTGGGCGGTTCGCTCCCGCGATGGTGAAGGTGCGATTGGCTGTCCAGTCGCTTCGAGCGCCATAGGCGTCTTCGGCGCGGGTGCGCCACTGGTAGGTGCCCGGTGGCAAAGCGTCCGCCTCAGGCACGGTGAACGTCACTTCCTGCCCGTTCGCCACAAGGTCTGTCTCGTAGGCGTGGAGCGTGGTGGAACCCTGCAGAATCTCGATATGCGCTTTTACGCGGTCGCTGTCCGGGTCGTTCAGGCGCAATCGGAAGGTGGGTGTGGCGCTCACCTGCGCGTTATCGCCCGGCTCCAGAATGGTGGGCTTGCCCGGCGCGTTGTTGCTCACCGTGAAGGTGCGCCATTCGCTGGGCGCACTCGTGGCGCCGTGAACATCTTCCGCACGGGCACGCCACTGGTATGCGCCCGGCGTCAGCGGCTGATTGGCTGGAATGCTCACCGACACCGAACCGCCCGCTGTCCAGCCCGTTTGGAGCATGCGGCTCTGATTCTGGGAGTCCACCACCTCAATCGTGGCGCGAACCTGATTCCCATCGGGGTCGCTCAGTTGCACTTCAAAGGTAGGCGTGCGGGAAACGCTCGCGCCACTAACAGGGTTGATCAGCGTCGGGATGTTCGGTGGCTGGTTCGGCGGTCCTGAGGTGTAGAGCATCGCCACCCCGTCCGTACCACCCGAGAGGGCGTAGACTCCATCCGAGGAAAGCGCGAGCGCGCGCGCCTCGCCCGCATGCACGCTGGTCTGACGCACTAAATCGCCGGTGCTGGCGTCCCACAGTCGCAGGACGCCGCCGTAGTCGCTCGCGAGGAGTTGTGTCCCATCGGGCGTGTAAGCCACCGTCGCCATAATGAACCCGTCCCCAGTGAGGGTGCGGAAGGCGGTGAAGGTCGACAGGTCCCATACGCGCACGGTGCCATCGGTGCTACTGGAGGCGAGGTGGCTCCCGGTGGGGCGGTAGGCGAGTCCAGTGATAGGTTCCCCGTGGGCGCTGATAGTCGCCTGCAGGGTTCCGTCCAGATTCCAGATGCGAATCGCGCCGCTGGAGTCGCCTGTGGCGAGCTGGGCGCCGTCGGGCGAGAAGGCGACGGCGTTCACCGTGCCTGTATGCCCCCCGAAAGTGCGCAGCAGCGTGCCCGCAGGCAGTTGCCAGAGTTTTGCGGTGCCGTCGAAGCTGGCGGTGGCAAGCAGTTGCCCGTTGGGCGAGAAAGCGAGCGCCAGAATCTCTTCGTTGTGAGCGGACCATGTGGCAAGCGTCGCGCCTGTGGGCATCGCGCGAAGGCTGACCGTGCCTGTGGGATCGCCAATCGCCACGAGTGTGCCGTCGGGCGAGGCGGCAAGCGTTAGCACGGGGCTTGCGTGCGGTGTGAGATTGGGTCCCGGGCTGCCGTTGCTGGCGTTCCACAGGCGCAAAATTCCCTGCTCGTCTGCCGAAAGCGCGTACCCCCCACTGACAAACGCCACACCCCGAACCGTGCCTGCATGCCCCTGAATCGTGGCGGTGTTGTTCCCCGTCGAAATCTGCCAGAAGCGCGCCGTGCGGTCTTCCGCCGCCGAGACCAGCTGGGTGCTGCTTATCACCCCCACGCCCCGTATTGTGCCCGTGTGCCCGTTGAAAGTGCGTATCTCCGCACCGCTAACGGGGTCCCACTGCCGAATCGTGGTATCGGCGCTGGCAGAAAACAGGGCAGTGCTATCCGCAGAAAAGGCGAGCGCATTAACCGAGTCGGTGTGCGCGGTCAGCGTGCGTTCCAGGACCCATGTGCCTGCTGTCCACAGGCGTACGCGCTGGTCGCTGCTGCCCGAAGCGAGCCACGCGCCGTTGGGCGACCACACCAGCGCGTTAATCGCATCCCAGTGCGCGCCCGTCTCGGTGTGAACGAGAGAGCCGTCGGCGGGGTTCCAGATTCGCAGTTCGCCAATCCAGTCGCCGCTTGCCAGATACGCCCCGTTGGGCGAAAATGCGAGCGCCGAGACCGCGCTCCCGTGCCCTGTGAGCGTGCGCAACGGCGCGCCGTTTGTGGCGTTCCAGAGAACGATACGCTGGTTCGTGCCCCCGGTGGCAATTGTGCTTCCGTCGGGCGCGAAGGCAAGGCTAATCTCCGTGCCCGAAGCATCGACGCTCCAGACCAGCGTGCCTGTGTCCACATTCCACAGGCGCAGGTTGCCAAAATCGTCCAGTGAGGCGAGCCGCTGGCTGTTGGGCGCAAACGCCAGCGCCTGAACCGAACCCGCGTGCCCCGACAGCAACCGTACCAGCTGGCGGTCGGAGACCCGATAGAGCGCAATCTGCCCGCCTTCGGCGGCGAGCGCCAGCAGCTGCCCGTTCGGCGAAAGCGCCATCGCCCGACCCGAAAGCAACGGCTGACGCCAGATAATCCCACTTGACTGCGCCAGCACGACACTCACCAAGCCACACAATCCCAGCAAAAGAGCCAGCCTTCGCATGCCATGCTGATTATCGGCAGGTGCCCCCGTGTTTTTAATGGGGTATGCTATCACGCATGCCAAAGCGTGCAATCCTCTACACCGATGGCGCGTCGTTCGGGAACCCCGGACCTGCGGGGATTGGCGTTGTGCTGACCGATGAGTCGGGGAATGTGCTGGAGCGCCTTTCCGAGCCGATTGGCTACGCCACCAACAACGAGGCGGAATATCGCGCCCTGATTCGCGGGCTGGAGCGTGCGGTGGCGCTGGGCGTGGAAGAGCTCACATGGTACGCCGACAGCGAGCTGGTGGTGCGCCAGTGGACGGGGCAATATCGGGTGAAGCAGCCCCATCTGGCGCAATTACTGGCTCAGGCGCGCGCGCTGGCGAAGAAAATCCCGCGCTTTGTGGCACGCCACACCCTGCGCGGCGGCAACACCGAAGCAGACGCGCTCGCCAAACAGGGCGCCCGAATGGCGGAAAAACAGCAGACCCCAAACGCCCCCTCTCAGAACCCGCAGGCTTCGGCACGCACGAGCGCCACACCGACGCCCCATCAAGCGGTGGAGCGCTACCTTCACCAGATTCGCACGGTAGCGCAATCGCCCCACACCACGAACGAGCTGTCCTATCACGGCGCACTGCAAACGCTTTTGCAGGCACTCCTCCCCCAGTTGCAGATCGTTCACGAGCCGACACGCACCGTCGCCGGGCGACCCGATTTCGTGCTACTGCAAAACGGCATGCCCGTTGGCTATGTGGAAGCCGAGGCGTATGGAGCCGACCTGGACAACCTGCCCCCGCACGCCAGAGCGCAAAACGAGGCGTTCCAGCAGCATCTGGAAAACTTCCTGCTGACCAGCTTTCTGGAGTTTCGGCTCTATCGCGCGGGGCAGGAGGTGATGCGCGCCCGACTGCCTCAGCCCCCGCCACAGGGCAAAATCAGCCTGCCCGCCCAGAACACGCAGGAACTGATAGACCTGCTTCGGGCGTTTGGGAGCCACTTGCCCGCGCCTGTCGCCGACGCCCGTACCTTAGCCCAGCATCTGGCGCAACGCGCACGCCTGCTGAAAACCATCGTGGAGCAGAGCCTGCACGCGCAACTCAAGCAACCTCCCGACGCCCCGCTGGAACTGCGCAACCTCTATCGCGCCCTGCAAAGCGCGCTGCTGCCCGACCTCGCCCCCAGCGAGTTCGCCGACCTCTATGCGCAAACCATCGCCTACGGACTGTTCGCCGCCCGATGCTACGCCCCGCAGGCACGCTTCACACGCCACGACGCCGCGCGAGTCATCCCCGACACCATCCCCTTCCTGAAACGCCTGCTCGGCACGCTCACCATGCACGAACTGGAACCCGAACTGGCTTGGCTAATGGACGACCTCGCCAGCCTGCTGGCACGCGCCGACATCCACGCCATCCTGCAGGACTTCGGCAGGCGCGAGGGACGCGAAGACCCCGTGGTGCATTTCTATGAAGACTTCTTAACCGCCTACGACCCCAACCAGCGCGAGGTGCGCGGCGTCTACTACACGCCCGAACCCGTCGTACAGTTCATCGTGCGGGCGGTGGACGCCGTGCTACGCCACGAGTTCGGCTTCACCCAGGGACTGATGGAGCCAAACGCGCTGATTTTAGACCCCGCCTGCGGCACGGGCAGCTTTCTGTATGAAATTGTGCATCAGGTGCATGCGCAGGTGGTGCGCTCGCTGGGGGCAGGGCAGTGGGCAGACTACGCCCGCGAGCATCTGGTGCCACGCCTGTTCGGTTTTGAGTTGCTGATGGCGCCCTACACGATTGCCCACCTCAAACTCACGCTGGAGTTGCACCATCTGGGCGCGCCACCCACCGAACGCCTGCGAATCTATCTCACAAACGCGCTGGACCCCGCCGTCAAGCCCGCCGAACTGCTGCTGGGCGAATTTATTACCCGCGAAGCCAGCGAGGCTGCCGAAGTCAAACGCGACAAGCCCATCCTCGTCGTGCTGGGCAACCCCCCCTACAGCGGACACTCCGCCAATCGGAGCGTAATAGAGATTCGCGAAAAAGTCAACGGGCGCACGCGCACACGCAAACGGCTCACATGGATTGGCAAACTGGTGGAGGAATACAAGCAGGTGAACGGACAGCCCCTGGAAGAGAAAAACCCCAAATGGCTGCAGGACGATTATGTGAAGTTCCTGCGCTTCGCAGAGTGGCGCATTCAGCAGACGGGGCAGGGCGTCGTGGCGTTCATCACCAACCACGCCTATCTGGACAACCCCACCTTTCGGGGTATGCGGGCGCACCTGTTGAAGAATTTCCAGAAACTTTATATTGTGAACTTGCACGGCAACGCGCGGCGCAAAGAGCGCGCCCCCGACGGAAACCCCGATGAGAATGTGTTCGACATCCAGCAGGGCGTCGCGATTCTGATTGCAATTCGCCACCCCGAGGCGGAGCCGACCGACGCGCCCGTGCGCTACTACGATGTGTGGGGTTCACGCGAGGCGAAATATCAGTTTCTGCGCGAGGCGACGCTGGACGCCATCCCCTGGACGCCGCTGACCCCCCGCGCCCCGATGTATCTTTTCGTGCCGCAGGATACCGCGCGGGAAGAAGAGTATCTGCAAGGCTGGCGCATCGCCGACATCTTCCCCGTGCATAGCGTGGGGATTGTAACGGCGCGTGACTCGCTGACCATCCACCGCACGCCTGAGGCAGTGTGGAAGACGGTGTGTGAACTGGTGCAGCATGACGCCCGGACTGCGCGCGAGGTCTTTCGCCTTGGTGAGCGTACCCCTGACGAGCGGATTCGACTCCTGTTGAAAGACCTGATCGATGCAGGAGTACCCAACGAGGCGGCGCGTGCGCATATCGTGCCTATTCTGTATCGTCCTTTTGACATTCGGTATACCTTTTACACGGGCGTTGCCAACGGTTTTCACGAGCGTCCTCGCCCCGAAGTGATGCGCCATCTGCTTGCAGGGGAGAATGTGGCGTTGGTGGTAGGGAGGGCAGGATCGGCGACAGGCGATGAGGAGTGGAATATCGTGTTCGTCTCTGCTCATCCCGTGGATCTGAACATTTTTCGGCGCGGGGGCGGCGAGGTGTTTCCGCTGCGCCTGCTGGCGGAAACACGCCGTAATCAGGAGGTGCTTTTCTCCGATTCTGGGCATCGCGTGAACCTGCGCAAAGAGTTTCTGGAGGCGCTTGGGCGCGTGTTGGGCAGGTCGCCTACGCCAGAAGAGGCGCTGGGCTATCTGTACGCAATACTCCACAGCCCTGCCTATCGGGCACGCTATGCTGAGTTTCTCAAGCGCGATTTTCCCCGTGTGCCCCTACCGCCGGATGCTGCAACTTTTGACGCGCTCACGCATCTGGGCAAGGGGCTGATAGACCTCCATCTGTTGCGTGCGCCCGACCTGCAGCTGCCCCTGTGCAAATATCCTGTCGAGGGCGACCACCGCGTGGAGCGCGTGCGCTACGACGATACCCGCCAGCGCGTGTGGATTAACGAGGCGCAATATTTCGAACCTGTGCCGCCCGAGGTGTGGGCGTTTCGGGTGGGCGGTTATCCGGTGTGCGAAAAATGGCTTCAGGAGCGCAAGGGCACGCCGCTTTCGCTGGACGAGCGCCTGACCTATCAGAAGGTGGTTACCGCGATTGCCCGCACGCTGGAGGTTCAAAAAGCGATCGACGCGCATGTACGCCAGGCGTGGGGGTGGTGAGCAGGGAACCGTCGAGCTGCGAGTTTCCGGCTTCTATAACAGTCGTCGAGTTGTTCTTTAATTTTGCGGGTAGACCTGCTCTGTCGTAAAGAACGGGGAATTGGATAAACAGGACGCGGGGACCGCGTCCGTACGGACATGGATAGAGGCGCGGTCGCCGCGCCCCACGCGGCAAAATTAACCGTGCCACGAGGTGGAATACACATCCTTGCAACAGAGCAGGTAAACCACATACAGCAGAAAAGTTCTGCATTCTGTATGTACCCTCGTGTGAACCTGTAAGGTACAATATGGGGTATGGATACCGCCAGGTTCACAGCATATATTGACGAGTCCGGAGGCGAAGGAACCCGATTCTCGGCAGGCAGTTCACAATGGTTCGTTCTTGGTTCAGTAGTTGTAGAGAGTATGGACTCGACTCAGAAAAAGTTGCGCCAATTACTTGATGAGGTGCGAGACACTAATCATACAAGGCATGAAAAACATCAAACCCTCCGGCAGAAGCGTGCTCCACTCCGCAGCTTGCTCGTTTTCTATATCGCTTTTCAGAAGCTGGACTCTACACATTCAGCGACTCCAGCTTTTTCGCTTGCTCTTCGGCAATCAGGGCGTCGATAAAGGGCTGGATGTCGCCGTCTAGGATGCCTTCCAGATCGTGCAGGGTCAGCCCGATGCGGTGATCGGTCACGCGGCGGTCAGGGAAGTTGTAGGTGCGAATCTTTTCACTGCGTTCGCCTGTGCCAATCTGGGTGCGGCGTTGCTGGTCGCGCTCCTGACGGAGGCGTTCCTGCTCCATCTCGTACAGGCGAGTGCGCAGGATTCGCATCGCTCGCTCACGGTTTTGCAACTGGGAGCGCTCGTCCTGGCAGGAGACCGTCAGTCCCGTCGGCTTGTGAATGATGCGCACGGCGGTCTCGTTTTTCTGCATATGCTGTCCGCCAGGACCTGAGGAACGGAAGGTTTCAATAATCAAATCCTGCGGGTTAATCTGGATGTCCACCTCTTCGGCTTCAGGTAGCACGGCGACGGTGGCGGTGGAGGTGTGGATGCGTCCGCCGCTCTCGGTAACGGGCACGCGCTGCACGCGATGGACGCCCGACTCGTGCTTGAGCTGGCTATACGCGCCCTCGCCCTGAATGCTGAACACGACATACTTGTAGCCGCCCAGGTCGCTCGGCTCGGCGTCCAGCACCTCGTATTTCCAGCCTTTGCGCTCGGCGAAGCGGGTATACATGCGGAACAGGTCTGCGGCGAAGAGCGCCGCCTCCTCGCCCCCTGCGGCAGGGCGGATTTCGATAATCACATTTTTCTCGTCGTTGGGGTCGCGCGGCAACAGTTTGACGGTCAGGATGCGCCCGTATTGCTCCAGCTGCTTGAGGGCATTTTCACGCTCCTCACGGGCTAACGCCAGCAGGTCGGGGTCATCGCTTTGTTCAAGCAGCTCTTCCGCCTCATGGAGGGTCTTTTCTGCCTGACAATAACGGTCGTAGAGTTCCCTGAGTTCGCTCAGCTCGGTGTGTTGCTTTCCGAGCCGTTGGAGCGCGCTGGGGTCTGACAACACCTCAGGGTCCGCCAGCTGCGCCTCGATCTCAGGCAGTTTCGCAAGGGTCTCCTCCAGGCGCGTGCGCAGTTTTTCAGGAAGCATCGGCTGTAATTGTACCCGTCGCGGGAACTGGGGCAGCGCAGGGCAGGTATACTTACGCAGGGACGGGAGCGATGGGAATCTGGGAATCGTTTCGTGTGGCGCTGGAGACCCTGCGGGCGCATAAGCTGCGCTCGCTGTTGACGATGCTGGGCGTGATTTTCGGGGTGATGGCGGTCGTGGTCATGGTGGCGATGATTGAAGGGGCGCGCGCCAGCGTCGTGCAGGAGTTCGAGAAACTCGGCTCGGATGTGATTATCGTCGCGTTTGACCCCACCGAGCGCATTCGCCGTGAAGAGCGCGGCGGCACCGTCGAAGGCTTGAAGATGACCGACCTGGACGCCATCCGCGCCTTGCCTGAGCTGCGTGTCGTTACGGCAGAGCGGGGGCTGGGGCAGAAAGAGGTGGTCTATCAGGGCGAGAAACTTTCGGTAACCGTTACGGGCGTCGGCGAGGACTATCTCACCGTGCGGGCGCTGACGATAGCGCAGGGGCGCTTCTTTGAACCGTATGAGTTTGAGACGGGCGAAAAAGTGGCGGTGCTGGGCTACGAAACCGCGCAGAAACTGTTCGGCAAGCAAGACCCCATCGGCAAGGATATTTTGCTGGACGGCACGCAGGTGCGGGTGATTGGCGTGCTGGAGAAGCGGGGGCGCACCTTCGGCGAGAATCAGGACGAAGTGGTCTACATCCCCCTCACAGCGGCGCTCAAGCGCTGGGCAGGTGACGAGCAGTTGAGCGTGATTCTGGCGATGCCCCACTCGCGAGAGCAGACCCCTCAGGCGCTCGACGCCATCTGGGAGACGCTGATGCGCCTGCACCACAATCAGCCCGACTTTCGCGTGGACACACTGGAGAGCATCCTGAACGCCATCTCGCGAGTCATCTCGATGTTCGGCTTGTTGCTGGGCGGGATTGCGGGGCTGGCGTTGCTGGTGGGCGGGATTGGGATTATGAACATCATGCTGGTCTCGGTTACCGAGCGCACGCGCGAGATTGGTCTGCGCAAGGCGGTCGGAGCGCAGAAGTGGCATATTCTGGTGCAGTTCCTGATTGAGGCGGCGACGCTGGCGACGATTGGCGGGCTGATTGGCATGGCGCTGGGATGGGGCTTTGGCGAGGGTATCGAGTGGCTCACGCGCCAGTCGGAAGCGTTCGGCGAGAACGGGTTGAACTTCTACTTCCCCGTGTGGGCGGCGATTGGCGCATTTCTGTTTTCGGCGTCGGTGGGGGTGGTGTTCGGCTTGTACCCCGCGTGGCGCGCGGCGAACCTGGACCCGATTGTCGCGTTGCGGTACGAGTAGGGGCAAAAAAGAACAGGGACTTTGCTGAACAGGACGCGGGAACCGCGTCCGTACGGGCATCGGTGGGGGCGCGGTCGCCGCGCCCCTCGCGGCGAAATCTGCCATGCCACAAGGTGGAACGCCCCTCCGTGCGACAGAGCAGGTGCTATCGCCACTCTTCGCAATAGTTTGTGCGGGCGTAGCAGCGCAGGAGCATCCGCTCTGGCTCGTCGGGGTGGGGGCGGCTGGGCCAGCCATAAAAACTCCAGCGCCCACCGTACACCCGATGTCCCTGAATCTCCCAGTAGGGTGGCTGCTGACCGTCTATGGTGATACGGCGTGCCACGACGGTGTAGACATCGCCACGCCGATAAAAATCGGGTTTGAGACGGGCTGGGTAGCCCTTCGCGTGCCCGTCCACAAAGGCAACCTGCACCCGACCCTGATAAAGATTCTCTTGACCCACATAAACCCGCGGCGGCGCCTGGCTTCGATGCCCATGCACAGGGGTAATCAGGCTGTACGGCTCGAAGCGCGCCCCATCGGCAGAGAGCAGGTTTCCATCAAACCAGAAACCTGTCTCCGTAGGGTAGGGAATCTCGGCGAGCGCGACAGGCGGCACATCGGGATAGGTGAAGCGGTTCACCATCAGGCACCAGTTGGGCATGAGCGCCGCCGTGTGCGGTTCACCCCCACACAGGGGCGTTATGATGGGGTCGGCGTCGCGCAGAGCGGTCAGGTCGGTCGGCTGCGGGTTCGCAGGACACAGGTAGAGGGCGTCATGCTTCACATAGGGCGACACCATCCCCCACACAGACCGCAAGCAGACCGTCTCCCCCGCCACGCGATAAAAGGCGAGCGGAAACTGCTCGTCATGGTCGTTCAGATACATCAGTGTCGCCGACGCCAGCTGGCGCAGGTTTGCCACACAGACACTGGCACGCGATTGGTGGCGCGCGCTCACAAAAGCGGGCATCAGCAGCGCCACCAGCACCGCAATGATGGCAATCACAATCAGCAACTCTATCAAAGTAAAGGCTCTGATTCGCATAGGCAACCCCCAATAGACGAAAGCCCACTCCCCGATGCGCAAAGGCATCACAGGTGAAGTGGGCTTTCGTCGGAATGATGAAAAAGCACCTGCCAATTATTGTGGGTGTTCCGCGCCGAATCTGGAGTCGGTTCTGTTATGCCGATGGCGAAGTGTTCGCGGCGTACTTGACCACCTCCGCATCCCACCACACCACCAGCCCTTCCTGCACCATCTCATCGACCACCGAGAGGAAATGCTCGATTTTCTCCTGAGAATCTACAATCTCAATCACAATTGGCAGGTCTTCCGAGAGGCGGAGGATGTTGGCGGTGTGGATGTGGCTGTGGGCGCCGTAGCCTGCAATCCCACGAATAACCGTGCCTCCTGCCAGCCCTATCTCCCGCGCCTTGAGCAGAATTGCCATATAGAGCGGTTGCCCATGCCACTTATCCGACTCACCAATATAGATTCGCAGGACACGCGCTTTACCCGTGATCTTCATGGTTCTACACCCCCAATCAGCCAGCGTGCGACCGCTACGCCCAGAAACACCGCGATTAAGCCCAGCACCAGACTGCCGAACAGATTCAGAAACGCTTTGAGCCAGAAACCTTCCTGAATGAGGCGGAAGCTCTCATACTCGTAGGTAGAGTAAGTGGTAAACGCGCCGAGGAAGCCGATCGCCACGAGCTGACGCCATTCGGGCGACCATGTGAAATGGAGCGCGAGCGTCATGAACGCCCCCAGCAGGAAGGAACCCGTGATATTAATGAGCATCGTCTCAACAGGGAAGAGCAAGCCGAAACGGTCGGCGAGCCAACCGCCCACCCAGTAGCGCAGGTTTGCGCCAAGAAACCCGCCGATACCCACAATCAGTGTGGTTTTCCACATTTTATTGGCTCTCAGGTTTTGGCGCTTCGCGTGGCAGAAAAACCCTGAAAGTGGTGCCCTTGCCGACGGCGGTGTCCACCTCGATTCGCCCGCCCATCTGATCCACAATCCCCCGCACGGCAGCCAGCCCCATCCCTGTGCCCTGTCCGACGGGCTTTGTGGTGAAAAACGGCTCGAAGATGTAGGGGAGTATCTCCTGGGGGATGCCCATGCCCGTGTCGGAAACCTCAAGCACCACATGGTCGGGCGTTTTCGGGGGGCTATAGACACGGATTGTTAGCACGCCGCCTGCGGGCATGGCGTCGCGTGCGTTCACTGCGAGGTTCAGCAAGATTTGGGTCAGCTGGTCGGGGTCCGCCGTCATGGAGCCGATATTGGGTTGAATTTCCAGCTCAAGGCGCACGGATTCGGGGATCAGGCGCGCAAGCAGAGTCCTGGCATCATCAAGCCACTCTGGCAGGGAAACCAGCTGAGGCTGGCTCACCTGTTTGCGGGCATAAGCCAGCAGCTGGCGGGTAAGTCCTGCCGCGCGCTGGGCGGCTTTCTGAGCACCTTCCAGATAGCGCCGGAGCGTTTCGTCAGTGGCGCGTTCCAGTGCCATCTCGGTGTAGCCCAGAATCGCGGTCAGCACATTATTGAAGTCGTGCGCGACTCCGCCTGCCAGCCGCCCGATGCTCTCCAGCCGGTAGGCTTGCTCCAGCTCTTTCTGCAGGCGTCGCAGCTCAGTGATGTCAATCTGCACGCCCCACGCCCGCACCAGAGAGCCGTTCTCCACAACGCCGACGACGCTGTTGAGAATATAGCGCTCTTTGCCCTCGCGGTCGCGGTCCACCGATTCCACCAGCTCCATCCGATACCCGTTGCGGATGAAAAAGCGCAACATTTCGCGATTTTGCGGGTTATCAGAAATGACGCGCTCGCCCAGTTTCTTACCGATAAGCTCTTCCGGGTTGTCGTAGCCGTACATGCGGGCATAGGCAGGGTTGCATTCTGCCAGATAGCCGCGCGTGAACATGAGCTCGATCTGTTCCTCTTCGGGCAGGTCAATAGGGATAGGTTCCGTGGCTTCGTAGCGCCAGATGCCCTCGTTGGCAAGTTGCATGAAAGTGCGGTATCGCTGTTCGCTGGCTTCCAGTTCGCGCATCAGGCGGTTGCGCTCTGTTACATCGTTCAGGATGGCGTGAATCACCTCACGCCCCCGGAAACGGATAACGCTGTAATGCGCCTCTAACTCGCGCACTTCTCCAGAGGCGGTGCGATGGAGCGCAGGCTCGGTTCCATAACGGCTCTGGAGAACACGCTGAACCAGTTCCGTGTTCCAGCAGTGTTCCTGAGCGCTTAATTCGGAGCAGCGTTTGCCAATCAGCTCCGGGAGGGGGTAGCCGTAAAAACGCGCTGCGGCGGGGTTCGCAGCCAGGATGGCGCCCGTCTCTACCTCCAGCAGCAACTGAGGAAGCGTGCTTTCCGTGAAGAGTTGCGCCCCCCACTCATGCACTTCCTGCGCGTGTTCCAGCTCCGCCACGCGACGCTTGAGACGCTCAATCTCCAGAATATAAGCCTCTAACTCCGCTCCAGACATGCCGGGAATTAGTTTACCCGCAGGTGATGTTTTTCCTGCGGGTTTGAGGCTAACGATTAAGGAGCGGTTCCCCCCGCCCTTGCAGGGGGAACCGAGGGGGTTCAGATAAACAGGGTGGCTTTTGAGCGAGTGGCGTCGCCGAGGAAGGTCGCCACGCCGCCGACCTCGATGCCGTCGATAAGCTCCTCTTTGCGGATGCCCATCACATCCATCGACATCTGGCAGGCGACGATGCGCACTCCCAGGTCGCGCGCCATTTGCGCCATCTCTTCGGGCTGGGGCACGCCCTGTTGCTTCATCATCGCGCGAAGCATTTTGGCGCCAATCCCCCCGAAGTTCATCTTCGAAACGCCCAGCCTGCGCAGCCCGACGGGCGTCATCCAGCCCATGAGCTTCTGGAAGAGCGTCTTGCCCGCCGACTGGCGCTTCTGACGCAGTGCGGTCAGCCCCCAGAAGGTGAAGAACATCGAGACCTCCATCCCGCTGGCTGCCGCGCCCGACGCAATCACAAACGCCGCCAGCACTCTATCCAGATCGCCCGAAAACACCACCATCGAGAGGCGGTTGTCGGGCATCTGTGAGCGCATCGCCTCCACCTGCGTCTGGAGCTGCTGAATCTGCTCCTGCAGGCGCGCCAGATCGGGGAGGGGCATCTCCGAAACGGCGCGGTCGTTGAGGGCTACCTGTCCGTTCGTCATGGTCTCACCTCACTTCTTGCGTACATAGTGAACATAGACTGTCTTGCCGTCCATCTCGGTGGTTTCCTGCGAGACCAGTTCCGCGTCGGAGACCATCTTGACCCAGCCCTGGAAGTCGTTCACCGAGCCGGGGTCCGTCGCCAGCACGCGAAGTACCTGACCCGACTGCAGATTCTGGAACGCCTTGCGAGCGTTCACAATCGGCATCGGGCACTGAAGCCCACGCGCGTCCACCTCAACATCATAAGTGATTTGCGTCATCGTTTTCTACCTCCTTGTTCAGGGTGTTCGCTTTGTTAGAGGCAGGCAGGGCGCAAAAGGATTCATGGAGTGCGCATGAGCTGATCGATGGCGGCGCGCTGTTCGGGGTCTAATTCGGTCAGGGGCGGGCGCACGGGGCTGAGGGGAAAGCCGTAGTGGGTCAGCGCGTACTTGAAGTTCGCAGGGGCGGGGAAGGCATCAATCGCATCGGCGAACGCATCCACCTGTGCCTGCGTGCCCTCGCAGACCTCGCCTGCATCGAAACGCGCCACAATCTGTACCAGAGGCTGCGGGCGCACATTCGCCAGCCCGCTGATGGTGCCCGCGCCACCACCCTGCAGGCATTTCAGCAAAAACTTCTCTTCGCCCACCCACACCCGCAACTGCGGCATATAGCGCAGATATTGCTCCATCTGCGCCAGGTCGCCTGAGCTATCTTTGATGCCAATCAGATGAGGATAACCCAGCAGAGCCTCTATCAGCTCAGGCGTGATAGGCACGCGCGTGCGCTGGGGAATATTGTAGAGAATCACGGGAAGCGAGGTCGTCTCCAGAATTGCCCGAAAATAGGCAATCAACCCTTCCAGCGGGGCAGGGAAGTAGAAGGGGGGCGCAATCATCAGGGCGTCGCAGCCGAGCTTCTGGGCTTTCTGACACAGAAACTGGGCTTCCGTGAGGCTGCTGGTCAGCACGCCGGCGATAATCTGGAGCCGCCCGCGCCCCTGAACCGCCAGCTCGTAAAGGCGCCCTTTTTCGGGCGCGCTCAGTGAAGCGCCCTCGCCTGTGGAACCCGCGACCACGACGCCGTTCACCCCCGCCGCCTCCTGAAACGCCAGCAAGCGCAGGAACAGCCCTTCGTCTATCGTACCCCCCTCCGTGAAGGGAGTCAGGATCGCCGTGTAGACGCTTCGCTCGGGTAGCATGGCTCAGAAAGGGAATCGGGGGCGCGCCCGCATGAAGTTAAACAGCCCCAGCCAGAACTCCTTACGGGCGACTTCTTCCTTATGCTCCGCTTCGATTTTTGCCAGCTCCACCTGCGCTTTCGCTTCAGGGGGGATCTCCATCGCTTTGGCGTCGCGTAGTACCTCCTCCATCTTCTCCAGTTCGCCGTGATCTACCCATGTGCCGCCGCATTTGTCGCATGCGTCCAGCACGATGGGCGAGGTATAGAGGTAGTTATACCGATAGAGCGGCTCCCGACACACGGGGCAGAGCCGCTCCCATGGGGGGTCGTAGCGCTCCACCAGCGGCTGGTACTGATGGTCGATTCGGGGCAGGATTTCGGGGTCCAGATTGTGCAGGCGCGTCAACTCGTCGGCGTCGAACCAGATGCCCGCACAGGTGGGGCAGACATCGATCGTGATGCCCAGATGCGTTTGGGGTACCAGCGCCACCTGACACACGGGGCAGAGTCGTTCTCTCATTGTGTTTTCCCCTCCTCTGCAGGGTGTCCTTTCAGCTCCAGCGTGGTGTGTGCCTGAAGGCTGCCCGCAGACATAAGTAGTTTACCATGAATCGCGCGCGTCCATTTGCGCTTAGCGTCCAGATAGACCGTAATCTCGCCCTGAATCTGGGGCAGGGAGTCGGGCATCGGCTCCGCACGGGCGACGATTTTATAACACGGAGCGCCTTCCACTCTCTCCCAACCCGTGAGCCGGCACCGGTAGCGGGTCTTCATGCTACCGACGGTATGCAGTTTTTCCCACTGTTCGCCGACGCGAACGGCGCGATGGGGGTAGGCGTAGGGCACGCTGGTGAGCAGCATGGCAGTGTTTTCCAGAGGGATTTCCTCGCCTTCAGGCGTGAAGCGCAGGCGCATGCGTTCGCGCAGCTCGCCGAAAGGAAGCATATACTCTCGCAACGCCCGAATGGCTTCAGGATCGCCCTCGAGAGTGCGCTCCACAATCGCGCTGCCGTCGGGCTGAACCGTTTTCACCGTGTCGGTGATACGCAGCTCCAGCTGGGCGCTCTGGTCTTTGAGCTGAAAGGTTTGCACGAGGGTGTAGCGCCACTGTTCGCCGGGGCGCATCTGGCGCGTGATGGCAACAGGGCGTCCGCAAAAATTGGGAATAATGATGAGGTAAAGCACCGCGCCCAGCAACAGTAACCCCACCACGAGACGCCAGTTGCGCTTGAGCCAGCCCATCATCGCCATGAGTGTACCTGACTACCCGGTTTCCAGCACTTCGAGCGTGATGTGGTCGTTGGTATAGATGCAGAGCTGGCTGGCGATTCGGAGCGCCTCTTCGGCGATTTCGCGAGCCGAGAGGGCGGTATGTCGCAGCAGTGCCTGCGCGGCTGCCTGCGCATACGCCCCGCCGGAGCCGATGCCAATCACATCCTCATCGGGTTCCAGCACATTGCCGTCGCCCGCCACCACCAGCATCGTCTCTTTGTCTGCCACCACCATGAGGGCGTTCAGCTGACGCAGGATGCGGTCGGTGCGCCAGTCTTTGGCGAACTCGACGGCGGCGCGGCGCAGGTTGCCCCCGGTGGCTTCCAGTTTGGCTTCGAAGCGGTCCAGCAGCGCCTGCGCATCCGCCGCGGCGCCCGCGATTCCCGCCAGCACACGGTTATGATAGAGCCAGCGCACTTTCCGGGCGGTGTGCTTAATCACCACCTCGCCCATCGTAATCTGACCATCGGAAGCAAACGCAATCTGGTTCCCGCGCCGAACGGCTAAAACGGTAGTGCCGTGCATAGTCAGTAGGATACCTGAAAAATCGCCGTGCGCACTGGCAGGAACGGCAGGTTTACTGGTGTATTTAAGTCTATCCCTGTTAGGAGGTAGCAGATGAGTCGGATGCGATGGTTATTTGGGATTGCGCTCCTCTGGAGCGTGTGGGCGATAGGCATCGCTCAGGTCGTCGCGGAACCTGTAGATGTCGCGTCGTGGCTGGACGACCCGAAGGTAGAATATGTTCCCAACGAGCTGATTGTTGGGGTGGACCTGGAGAAAGGCGTTGCCTTAGCGCAGGTGGCGATGGAATTTGTGGGCACGGTGCAGGATTATAACGCCAGTATCGGCGCGTATGTGGTGCGTCTGGCGCCGCATATCTCTATGAAGGACGCCTACGAGTTTCTGCGAAACCTGCCTGGCGTGAGCTATGTGGAGCCAAACTACATCTACCACGCGATTGCGACCCCCAACGACCCCTACTATGCTCAGCAGTGGGCTTTGCCGAAGATTCAGGCGAACTGGGCATGGGACCTCTGGACGCCGCGCGCGGTGGTGTATGTTGCCATCATCGACACAGGGGTAGATTATAATCACTCGGATCTGGTCAACAAGTTCCGTCGGACTTCCAGCGGCGCGGTTTATGGCTGGAACACCCTGCGCAATAACAGCAACGCGAACGACGATAACGGGCACGGCACCCATGTGGCGGGGATTGCCGCGGCTCAGATTAACAACGGTGTGGGTGTGGCTGGCGTTGCGGCGTGGAACCCTGCAGCGTCGGGCTACAACGCCTATGTGCAGATTATGCCGGTGAAAGTGTTGGGCGCGTCGGGTTCAGGCTCCCTGAGCAGTATCGCGAACGGCATCACCTGGGCGGTCAATAACGGCGCGGATGTGTTGAACCTGAGTCTGGGTGGAAGCAGTGGCTCGCAGACGCTGGCGAACGCCGTCGCGTATGCGTGGAACGCGGGCTGCCTGATTGTGGCGGCAGCGGGCAACAGCGGTAGCTCCACCCCTCAATACCCTGCCTACTACACGAACTGCATCGCCGTTGCCGCGACCGACTCCAGCGACCGGCTGGCGTCGTTCTCCCAGTATGGCTCGTGGGTAGACATCGCCGCACCTGGGGTGAGCATCCTCTCCACCTATTATCGCAATCGGTATGCGTACATGGATGGCACCTCGATGGCGTGTCCGCATGTGGCGGGGGCAGCGGCGCTTGTCTGGTCGAACAGCCCGTGGCTGACCAACCAGCAGCTGCGCTCCATTCTGGAGACGAATGTGGACCCCTACTCTCCTTATGGAACCCGCACAATTGCGCCGGGTGCGGGGCGCCTGAATGTGTATCGGGCGCTTCAGGCAGCGAACTAAACCCCGGTATGCCCAAAGCCTCCTTCCCCGCGCTCCGTGGGGGGGAGGCTTTCTTCAATTTGCCACTCAATACGGGCGACGGGCGCGACCACCAGCTGGGCGATTCGGTCGCCCCGCCGAATGGTGAACGGTTCCTGACCCCAGTTAATCAGAATCACCGCAATCTCGCCGCGATAGTCGCTATCGATGGTGCCGGGGCTGTTGACCATGCCGATTCCATATTTAAGCGCCAGTCCGCTTCGGGGGCGAATCTGTGCCTCATAGCCGGGGGGCAGGGCGATTCGGATGCCGGTGGGGATGAGCGCGCGCTCGCCGGGCTGGAGCGTGATGGGGTCTTTAATATTCGCATAGAGATCAACCCCCGCCGAGCCTTCGGTCTGATAGCCCGGCAGGGGCAAGTCCAGCGCGGAAGGATCGCGCCAGAGAGAGACACGCACCCGACTCATTTCTCAACCTGCTCTTTGCCTTCCTTGACGGCGGGCGGCACTTTCGGCAGGCGCACATAGAAGGTGGAGCCGACACCCACTTCGCTCTCCACCCAGATTTGCCCGCCGTGAATGACCTCCACCAGGTGCTTGACCAGATACAAGCCCAGTCCTGTGCCGTACTGTTTGCGGGTGTCGGTATTGTCCACCCGGTGGAACTTCTCGAACACCTTGGTCAGGTGTTCCTTGGGGATGCCCATCCCCTGGTCGGACACATAGAAGATGATGTGGTCGGGGTCTTCTTCCCACGCCTTGACGCGGATTTCGCCCCCGTTCGGCGAGTATTTGATGGCGTTGCTGAGCAGGTTGGTCAGAATCTGGTCTACCTTGTCTTCGTCGGCGATAATCTTGGGCAGGTCGGGGGGCACATCGTGGATAATCGTGTGCTTGTTGGTCGCCTGACGCTGGATCATGACCACCTTCTGCGAGAGGCGGTAGAAGTCCACTTCCTTGAACACAGGCTTGAGCGACTCGCCCGCCTCGATACGCGCGATGTTGAGCAGGTCGTTAATCAGGCGTGTCAGGCGGTCGGTTTCCTGATCAATGATGGAGTAGAATTCGCGACGCTCTTCGGGTGAGAAGGCGTCTTCGGAGTCCATCAGCAGGGTCGAGATGAAGCCCTTGATGGCAGTGAGGGGCGTGCGCAGCTCGTGCGAGACGGTCGCCACGAACGCCGACTTCATGCGCTCAAGGTTGCGAATGTCGGTGATGTCGTTGAAAATCATCACTGTGCCCATCGGCTTCTGGTCCTCGCCGCGCACGATGGCGTTCTGCACCTGATAGATATGCTCCTTATTGTCGTAGTGAACCGTGATTTCCACCAGTTCGCCCTCTTTCTCTTCTTCCAGCGCTTGGCGGATCATGTTACGAATCACATCGATGGAGATGACCTCCTGATAGGGCTTGCCCAGCACATCAGGACCCAGCCCGAAGACGCGGCGTGCCGCGGCGTTCATCTGGTTGATGCGCCCGTTCTGGTTGACGAGCAGCAGCCCTGCCCGCAGGCTCTCGATGGTGTGAACCAGTTCTTCCTTCTCTTCAAGAATTGCCTGATAGAGTCGCATGCCGGCAATCACGGCGGCGGCGTTGCGCGACATGCGCTCCAGCAGGCGCACATCCTCGTCGATGAAGTGCCCGCCGCGCTGTTTGTTGAAAGCGTGCAGCACGCCAATCGTCTGGCGATCAATTACGCGGTTTTCCTCGTCGCGCTTTTCCAGCACGAGTGGCACACACACCAGATTGCGCACATGGAGCATCGCCACCAGCTCTTTGGTGGTGCGGGGGTCGCTGATGGCGTCGTGGACGATAATGGGCTTGCCCTCGCGGAAGACCTCGCCCGAGACGCCCTGTGTGGCGCGCACGCGGAGCATTTTGATTTCGTCGTCAGTCAGTCCGAAAGCGGGCGGATAGGCGCGCAGCTCGCCCTCTTCCGGGTCATAAAGCATGAACACGACTTTTTCCGCCTGCACGATGGCGCCAATCTGGCGCACGAGGCGTTTGAGGGTCGCTTCGTAGTTGGCAGGGTTCGCCACTTCCGCCGTCACCACTTCGGGCGTGCCCGAGGCAGCCCCTTTGGCACCGTTCTTGGACTGCGCCTCCAGCTCCCGCAAACGCTCCAGAGTGCGCTCGTATTCCGTTTTAACCTGGTTGTATTGCTTCAGTAACTCCCGATAGGCTTGTTCCCAGTTCATGGTTTCTCCTCACAAACTCGATAAGTGCTTTGCACGCCCGCATGGGGGGCGTTCCTTAAGTAGATTATAGCACATCGAAGGTTCCCAGAGTCTCTGGTAAAGTTCTTAGCCTTTAGACGATTCGGCGTCGGTTTTGTCCTGCAGGAACGGGCGCATCAGTTCAATCGGGATGGGGAACACAACGGTGGAGTTGCGCTCCGCCGCAATCTCGGCTAAGGTTTGCAGATAGCGCAGTTGCAGGGCAGAGGGTTGCTGGGCAATCATGTGGGCAGCCTGCACCAGCTTTTCCGCCGCCTGAAATTCCCCTTCGGCGGCAATCACTTTGGCGCGGCGTTCGCGCTCGCTTTCCGCCTGACGCGCCAGCGCCCGCTTCATCTCCTCCGGCAAAATCACGTCCCGAATCTCCACGCTGGTCACTTTGACGCCAAACGCTTCGGTCTGTTCATCGATAATCGTCTGGAGCTGCTGGTTGATACGGTCGCGCCGCGCCAGCAGGTCGTCCAGCTCCACCTGACCAATCACACTGCGCAGGGTGGTCTGGGCAATCAGGCTCGCCGTCTGAATGTAGTCGGTAATCTGTACCACCGCGTCTTTGGGTTCCATCACCTTGAAAAGCACCACCGCGTCCACACTCACCGACACATTATCGCGGGTGATGGCTTCCTGACGGGGCACATTCATCGTGACGATACGGGTGTCCACGATTCGCGCCGTGTCGATGATGGGAATCAGGAAGATAATGCCCGGTCCTTTGACCGCCTGAAAGCGTCCCAATCGCAGCACCACGGCACGCTCCCATTCGGGCAACACCCGGAGCGATGCCCGCAAAATCACGATGAAAAAGATGAGGGCTGTGAGCACCGCTACGCTCCGCGGGTCCTGCAACAATTCTTCCATAGGAACCTCCCTGGAAGTAGTATACCCATTTGGCTACTTATGGCGCATAGCGGTCATACAAGTGTTCTCTCAAGGTTCAGGAAGAAGGTATAATATTGCTGCGATGGGGGTTATTGTGGAGCGCATATGTGAAGTGGTTGCAGGTTTGCCCGAGCCGCTGCAGCAGCAAGTGCTGGAGTATGCCCAGCAACTGAGTGAGCGCGTCGCCCTGAGGGGGATTCCCCTCGCGGATTTACAAGCACGCGGGAAGCTCTTGAGCGACGAGGACGCGGACGCGATTCTGCACGCTGTAGAAACGGGCTGCGAGCAGGTAAATCCCGATGAATGGTAGGTATCTGGTAGACACGAGCGTGCTTGTGGAGCTGCTTCGGGGCACCACAAGGCTCACGCTTCCCACTGAAGCCGAATTTATCGTTTGTGTGATTGCGTTGGGGGAACTTTACTACGGAGCGCTTGCGGCAAGACGCCCCGATCATCAGCTCCAGCAGCTAATACAGTTCTTGTCGGGCTATTCCATCCTGCACACCAGTGATGCGGTAGCCATCGCCTATTCGGAGCTGAAGTGCGCCCTCAAGGAACAGGGTACACCAATCCCCGAAAACGATATCTGGATAGCAGCGTTTGCAAAGACTTACCAGATGCCGCTCCTCACACGCGATATGCACTTCCAGCATGTTACGGCGCTGGGTGTGGAGGTCGTTTTTGTTTGAGGAAGCCAGTCTGGCCGAAGTGATGCTTTTCAGTTCCCCAAGTCCGACGGGGGCTTCATGCGTCCCAGAAAGCCCATGAGCGCAATCACGGTGAGCAGATAAGGGAGCATCAGCAGCAGGTCGGTGGGGAGTTGCACGCCGAACAGGGGCTGTCCCTGCAGGCGCATCTGGAGCGCCTCGAAGAATCCGAAAGCGAACGCTGCCAGCGCCGCGCCAATCGGATGCCACCGCCCGAAAATCAGCGCCGCGAGCGCAATAAATCCGCGCCCCGCGCTCATGTTCTCACGGAACTGGTCAGCCGACGCCAGCGTCAGGAACGCGCCCGCCATCCCCGCAAAGGCGCCCGACAGCAACACGCCCAGATAGCGCAGACGCTTCACCGGCACGCCCATCGTGCGCGATTTGACCGAGTCGTTGCCCACTGCATACACCCGTAAACCCCAGCGCGTCGTGCGCAACAGATACCAGAGTGCTATCGGCAGCAGAAATGCAAACACCACCAGCCATGTCTGATCCGTCAGCAGCGCTCCCAGAATCGGCACTTCGCTCAGCCAGCCCACCCGAATCGGCGCAAAACCCTGCACGACAGAAGACTTGCCCTGTTCTTCCAGGGGCACGATAATCTGGCGGAACAGGTAGGTGCTTAAGCCCAGCGCGAGCAGGTTGATGGCGACCCCGCTCACGATGTGGTCTGTGCGCAGCTCCTGCGTGGCGACGGCGTGAATCAGGGCAAAGGTCAACCCCACCAGAATGGCGCATACCAGCCCGATCCATGGCGAACCCGTGAAGAGCGCGCCTAATGCGCCCGCGAACGCGCCCATCAGAATCTTGCCTTCCAAGCCGATGTTGACGACGCCCACGCGCTCGCTCATCAGCCCGCCCAGCGCCGCCAGAATCAGCGGCGTGGACTGGCGCATCGCGGTGTTAATCAGCTGCAGGTCAAACACTTCACCCATTCAGGAACCCTCCACACGCTGTTTGCGCAGGTAGACCGCTGCCACATAGAGGATCAGCACCGCCTGCACAATCACGGCAATCTCTTTGGGCGCGCCCGTTTCGCTGTGCAGGTTGTAGGTGCCGCTGCGAAGCGCGCTCATCACCCATGCGGAGAGCAGAATCAGCATGGGATTGTTCGCGCCCAGCAGGGCGACAGCGATGCCATCAAAACCGTAGTCGGTGGGGAAGCCCTCAAAGAAGCGCCCAGAGGCGCCGCACACCTCTATTGCGCCTGCCAGCCCCGCGAACGCGCCTGCCAGCAGCATCGATTCCATCATGCGACGGCGTGTGGGCGCGCCGCCTGCTTCTGCCGCGTCGCGGTTCGCGCCCGTCGCCCGCAACTCGTAGCCCCACACCGTGCGGTACAGCACCAGCCAGAAGCCGAGCGCCATCGCCACTGCCAGCACAAAGCCCCAGGTGGTGGAAAGGAACGCGCCCAGCGGCGCCAGCTGAGCCGTTTCCAGCACGGGCGCGGTCTGCGGCGCATCGCCTGCGGGGTCTTTCAGATACTCTATCACCAGCCAGTGGGTCAGGTAAAGCGCGATATAGTTGAACATGATGGTGGAAATCACCTCGTGTGCGCCGCGCCAGACTTTCAGCAGGGCAGGTATTAAACCCCAGAGCGCGCCTGCCAGCGCCCCCGCGCCCAGTGTCAGGGGGAGATGAACGGGCGCAGGGATGCCCTGCTGCACGCCTACCCACGAGGCGACCATCGCGCCCATCAACAGTTGCCCCGCCGCGCCGATGTTAAAAAGCCCCGCCTGCAACGCCACCGCCACCGACAGCCCTGTCAGCAGGACGAGGGTCATGTCGTGGAGTACGCTGTCCCACGCATCGAGGGGCGTGAGCGTCTCCGAAGGCGGCCAGCCCAGCGCGCCCTGCAGAATCTTCACATAGCCGACGCTGAGAGGCTGACCCGAAAGCACAATCAGGAGGCTCAGCACGCCCAGCACAATCAGTGCGCCCAGCACCGCCTGCCCTAACCACTTGCGATCCATCGGTTCCTGCCGATGATTCGGCGGGTCGGCGCGTTTTCCTGTCAGCGTGGGAGGCGTACCCGAATCTCGTACACCCGCTGTTTGCCGCTGTAGCCGCCGATAAAGGCGAGTGTGCCCACAACCGCCTGCGGGTTCGGGTCGCGTGCCCAGAGGATGGGCTTGCCATCAAACAGCGCCCACACCCAGCCGTTGCGTCGGGAGAGCTGGAGCGTGTGGATGCCGGGCGTCATGCGCACCTCACTGTCGCCAACCTCCATGCCAAACAAGCGCAGGCGCGTGCGCGTGTTCAGATAGCCACCCACGAACACGATGTAATCGCGTCCTGCGTTCATCTCGGTCGTGGTGGGCAGAAACGCGCCCAGCACGCCATCCTGCTGTGCCTCGAACCGCACCCAGAGGTCAAACTCGGTGGCGGTGAGGTTGGGGATTCGCAGGTGCGATTCCTCGTGCCCGTCGTAAACCCATGCGTCGTTTTCCACACGCCAGCCTGCGCCAATCACCAGCCCATTTGACTGAGTGGGGGTGAAGCGCATGGTGGCAGCCCCGTCGCTCAGCTCGGCGGGCGCGTCGGCAGGAGGCGGCAGCACGCCAACAGGCTCCATCATGCGGCAATAGAAGAGGCTATACGGCTCGTACACCGAGTAGCCCGTGCCCGAAGCGGTGTAGAGGTCTATGGAGACTCCAATCTCGCGCCCGCCGCCCATCCAGAACCACGGGCTGTTGCCCCCGTTGGGGACGCTGATTTCCACGACCGCGCTTCCGTCAGGCTGGCGCGAGGCTTTCCACTGCAAGCCCTCCGCTTTGCCAGAAGCGACGCGCACAGTGGGCGGCTCGCCGTTGCGGATGTCCAGCCAGAAAGTCCCTTCGCCTGAAAAGATGCCTTTGCCCTCGCCGTCGTAGCCGATATGCAGGTGCGCCCACTCGCCTCTAATGAGGAACAGAGCGTAGTAGGCATCTCCGTCGTGGGCGTGCTTGAAAATCAACTGGCGCCCATCCTGATTCAGCGCGCCTGCAGGGGGGATAGCGTCCCAATCGTCGCCGTTGCCGTCCACCTGCACGCGCATGTAGGGGATAAGAGGCGTCCATGGGTAGAGGGGGTAGGGGTCTGCTCCGTCGGGGATGCCGTCGCCATCGCTATCGGGGTTGCGTGGGTTGGGGCGTTTAGACTGAAAGGCAGGTTTGACGAAGGTGTTCTGGAGCGGGGCAGGCGCCCATGTGCTGAGCATCGCTTTTTGCAGGTCGCTGATCTGCCCGTCGGTTCGGGGTTTGCGCGGGTCGGAGCCGAAGCGTTTTTCGTCTAAGGGCAGGCGCGGGTCGTCGTCAGGGAAGCCGTCGGCATCCGCGTCGCGCACGGTGATGGCTTCCCCAAAATAGAATCGGAGCCACTGGACATCGGTGAGCGTGCGGTCCCAGTACGCCATCACATTCCAGTGTTCGCCGTGGCGTCCTGCAGTGTTCCAGGCGTTCTGGCTGGTGGAGCCGTCGGGGTTCGTGCGCCGATAGCGGGGTTCGGGGTGATTGAACACAATTCGCTCATCTTCTCGGTTCGCCAGCGAAAACGCGCCGTAGGATTCCATCTGGTGGTGAAACTCGTGCGTGACGAGCCATGCGGTGTCGCCCCCGCCGAGGAACTGGCTCCGTGCAGGGATGCCGTCGGGGAAGCCGTCCACGCCGAGAGTACCGCCGCCGCTGTTGTAAAACTCCCACTGGCGGCTCTGAGGATTCCATCGGCGCGGGAACGCCTGCTCAATCTGCCCAGAGTAGGGTTTCTCCTCATAGACGGGTTCCAGATTCGTGCGCAGGGGGTCTTTCGTGTCTAAGATGGTAAACGCGCCTCCGCCGGGTGGAGCGAAATCCACACCGGCGTAGGCACGGCTGAGCGGTAGCCCTTTATAGAAGCCCTGCGCATTCTCCGGTTCGGGTCCCCAGCGTTGCCAGCGATCGTCTATGAAGATATGGAAGTCCACCCACAGGCGCATGCCCGAATTAACCCAGAAGTAGCGGGCGGCGATGGCGTATTCTTCTTTAATGCGGGCAATTTGTTGCGGGGTGAGAGCAGGGGGCGGTGGGGCGGGGTTGGCAGGGTCAGCATACGCCGACTGCACATTCACCACATTCGGCATAATCAGCACTTTGACGGGCAGGCGAATAATCGTCTTATAGCCTTGCGGGGCGAGCGTGGCGAAGGCGTATTCGCGCCGCCATGGCGGGCTGGCGCCCCACCGGCGCTCTTCAGCCGTGGGGCGATAGGCGGGGTCATACACCCGATAGTAGTAGCGCGTGCCCGGTTTCAGCCCCGTGAGGCGGATTCGGTGATAGAGGCGTTTGCCGGGCGCGCCGCGTACTTCGCGCACGGTGGGCGCGCTCCAGAGGTCTTTTTTGAGATTGGGCGGGCGCCACGCGGTGGCGGGCAGGTTACTCTCGCGCAACTGCACGCGCGTTTCGCAGGGTGCGGCGGTGTAATATTGCAACACAGCATAGTCGCGCCCCAGCTCCATCACGGGGCGTGTGGGGTCATAAAGCGGGGGTGTGTCGGCGCGGGGGGACGCCCATGCACTTAGCAGCGAAACACCAATCCCCAGCTGGCAGAGGAAAGACTTCCCGAATCCATTCATAAGGATTTTGTTGGGCGAGCGAGGCCTATTTCCTGCTGAGGGGCTGTCTGGGAGTTGTGATGCTATTTGTGGACGATGTGGCGCGGGCGCGGGAACGGGTGGCGATTCTGCGCCGATGTGGGGTGGACGCTTACCCTGCGCTGGCAGGCGAGGGCATCACGCCCGAAGCACAGGAGCTGGTTAGCCGCTCTGGCATCCTCACGCTGCTGGATGGGGCGGCATTGAGCCGAGGGCTGGGTGTGTGAGGAACCGTCAAGCCAGTGAGCCTCCTGTACACCGGATTGTTCCCCTCCGAACAACGGGGCAGTTTGCCCCCTGTTGACCCTGAAAACTCAGGGTGCCGCCACAAAAACTGTCATTTTTACGAGGCACACTCCGCCCAGAATTGAGTTATACTCTTTATGCGGATTGCGAAAGGAGTGAATCACGCCTTTTCCGCCCCAGGGCTGTCCGCTTTTGGACAGCTTTGGAGTCATTAAGTGACAGGAGGGCAAAGCGATGAAACGGCAGATAGCAGTTCTTGGCTTGTTCAGCGCGTTAGCGCTGTCGGCATTTGCGAATGTGTTCGATTACGACAACGACCCTGGAGGCGGGTATCAGTTCTACTTCCCAGGAAACGTCAACCGCCTTGTGCTGGATGACATCGTGCGCGCCACGGACCTGCCTGTGAAACAGATTAATGTGGTGGTCTTCAACAACTCCGGAGCCGCACAGAGCATCGATGTGGTCGTCTACGATGCGGACCCGGTTACAGGCGCGGTTGGCAACCTGCTTGCCACTGCAAACTTCGCGAGCGTGCCCACCGGTTTGTCGCAGCTGCAAGTGGCGGGCGGTCCTGGGTTCCTCGCGGGTAAGCAGAACCTCTGGATCGGCGTGCGTGCGCCTGTGAACCTCTTCGGCATGGTGATGTCGCCGAACCCGTATCCGACAATCGGCTCCAGCCAGGATTTGTTTGCTTGGGATCAGAACGGAGACGGCACGATTGGGAGCGCTGAGTATTTCTGGTTTGGCGGCAATCCCGTTGCCAACTTCGCGATAGAGGTGATGGTGCCCGAGCCTGCCAGCATGATTGCACTGGGTACGGGTTTGGCGAGCCTGCTGGCGTTGCGCCGCCGCAAACGCTAAACACGCGCCTGAATCGAACTGAAACCGCCCCTGTGCCTGAAACAGGGGCGGTTTTGCTTTATCGGGTACAATACCCGCTTAGCGTGAAGGGATCGCCAGCGTTCTGGGCGTTAGTGGTGATGGCGGGCTTCGCGGAGTTGGGGTATGTAACACTCAACATCTCGGCGATGCCCGTCTATTTGCGGGAGGTGGTGGGGCTGGGGGAGTCCACCATCACGGCGGTCGGCTCGGTGTTCCTGCTGACGGAGGCGTTGTTTCGTGCGCCGATGGGTATGCTCAGCGACCGATTGGGACGCCGACGGCTGATGATGCTGGGTCCCTTAATCACCGTGGGCACGGCGCTGGCGACGCTGTTGGCGAAGCATCCGATTCATTTTTTATTCTTGCGTGCGCTGGACGGGCTGGGGGCGGCGATGCTCTGGCCCGCCGCCTACGCCGCGATTGGCGACACGGTGCCCGCGGAGCGCCGCGGGTGGGCAATGAGTTTTCTGAATATGACTTATATGTCAGGAGTGGCGCTGGGACCCTTAGCAGGCGGGCTGGCGAACGACCTCACAGGCACAAAACGCGCCTCGTTTTATCTGGTCGCCTGCCTGTTCGCGCTGGCGACCCTGATTGTGTGGCGGTTCTACCCGCATGACGGCAAAACAAACCCCCATCCGCATGGGCACGCCGAATTGGGGGAGAGCAGTTTCTCGCTTCGGGCGTTCTGGAGCGCCATCCGCCGGGCGCCGGGACACATGCTGCTGGCGTTCGTGGTCTTTTTCGGCATGGGGCTGATTATGCTGCTGGTGAAGCTCTATGCGATGGACGAGTTTCAGATTAGCGAGACAATGTTCGGGCTGGGGCTGGTATTGCCTGCGCTGTTAATTGCGGGCTTGAGCGTGCCGCTGGGCAGGCTGAGCGACCGCATCGGGCGCGTGCGGAGCATTCGGCTGGGGCTGATGAGCGCGGCGCTGATGTTGTGGACCGTGGTGCTGCCGGGCAAGCCGCCCATTCTGCTGGTGCTGCTGGCGACGGGTGTGGGCGCGCTGAGCTTTGTGCTGACCTTCGCGGCGTGGATGGCGGAACTGAGCGAGATAGACCCCGAACGGCGCGGGGTGATTCTGGGCGCGGCGGGCACAGCGCAGGGGTTGGGCAGTATTCTGGGCGCGCTGCTGGGTGGTGTGCTGTATGAGCATGCCCAGATAACGCTGGGCGATTGGGTCATCCCTGCCCATCGCACGCCGTTTATCGGTTGTGCCCTGATGCTGACGCTGGGCAGCCTGCTGAGCTGGTGGGTGCTCCACCCGCGTGAGGCAAAAAGTCAAGTCGGGGTCTCGTGAAAAAAACGCAAGAGGTATACTATCGCCTGCATGGAACGCACAATAGACGCGCTGATGCAGGAGGCGATAGAGCAGAAGATTTTCCCGGGCGCGGTCTGTGCCGTGCTGATGGGTGGGCGCATCCGATTTCAGGGGGCATGGGGGCAGCCGCATCCGAAAGCCAAAGCGCCCACCAGCGCCAGCACTGTCTACGATCTCGCCTCGCTGACCAAGCCGATTGCAACCACCACCTTGAGCCTGCTGGCAATTGAGGAAGGGCGCTTCAACCTCGAGACGCCTGTTAATCGCTATTTCCCGAACGCACGGCATCTCAAAGGGGTTGTGATAAAACACCTGCTCACCCACACGGCAGGGTTGCCCGCGTGGAAGCCTTTCTTCAAGCAGGCGCAGGGGCGCGACGCCGTGCTACAGGCGGTGCTGGAAACGCCGCTTGAGCGCCAGCCGGGCAGGGGCTACACTTACAGCGACCTCGGCTACATCCTGATGGGCGCGCTGCTGGAGATGGTCTACGAACGCTCCCTCGCCGAACTCTTCCAGAAAAAGGTTGCCGAGCCGCTGGGCTTGCAAAGCACGGGCTACCTGCCGCCAGATGACTGGAAAGAGCGAATCGCGCCTACAGCGAACTCCGAGTCGCGCAACGGCAAAATCCTCACGGGCGAGGTGCATGACGAAAACGCGCACGCGATGGGCGGTGTCGCGGGGCATGCAGGGCTGTTCGGCTCGCTGGACGACCTGATTCGCTTCGCCCGGATGATTCTGGGCGGCGGGCGTCCGCTCCTCTCGTACTATTCGGTGCAGGCGTTTTTGACGCCGCAGGCAATAGACTCCTCTCAAAAGCCACCAATGCACACGCTGGGGCTATTTGCACACCCGAACCCGCTGCTGCCGCGCGGCGACCTGTTCCCCACGCGCTGTGTGGGGCATTCGGGCTTTACGGGCACGCTGATTCTGTTTGACCCGCATGTGGAGATGGCGGTCATCTTCCTCAGCAACCATGTTTACTACAGCCGCGAGAAGGAGGCGTATTTAGACTATCGGCGTCGGGTGCTGAACATGCTCGCGGCGCAGGTCGGTGGGGTGTGATTACAACCCCACCGTGGTGTTCCACCAGACCGTGAGCGGTTGGAAGAGCATCCCCACCTGCTCGTCGGTGAGTTCCGCGGGCGCCTGCGCCACCACCTCACGGGGAATCTCCGCCGCGAAGACGGCGTTATCGCCTCCCGTGCTGGAGGGCACGAGAACGGTAATGACCACCCCTGTTGCGGTAGGGGATTGCTCAAAGAAGGCGCGCGCGGTTGCCAGCGCCTCCTGCATAATGCGGGGACGGGTTAACGCACCTCCCTGCAGGCGGATGCGCACATGCCAGCGCTGGCTCAGCACATCGAAGGTACACCACACCGGCAACCCCTTGAGCTGCTGACTGAGAACCCGCGCCAGCCGCGCCTCCCCTTCGCTCATGCCGGTGGCAAGGTTGCCTGTTTCTACAGGCGGCGGGGGCACACTCACGGGCGGTTGGGATTGTACAGGCTGGGAGGGCGGCGGCACCACGGCGCTTTCAGCAGGCTTCGGCGTGCTGGGCGTTTCGGACGCCTGTTGGGCTTGTTGAAGGTTCCACCGCAAGCCCGCTACGAACGCCGCGACAATCAGAATCAGTGCCAGCAGCGAAAAGAGCGCGTAGACCCACACCTTCGGCGCGGGCGCGCGCACAGGCTGGGGTGTATCCGGCAACTCCACAGGGGGTGGGGGCGCCACCTGTGCCGCGCGTAAACTGCGCAGGTTCATCAACTTCGCGCTGTAGACGGCATTATTCGGCGCCAGCTCCACCAGCAGCTCGTACCACTGGATGGCGTCGTCCAGCTTGCCCTGATCGGCGTAAATGTCGCCCAGAAGCGCGTGCGCCGTCTCGTTGCTGGGGAACCGGCGGAGAATGCTCAAGCAAATCTCTATCGCCTGCTCGTATTCACCCTTCATGCGCAGAAGGTTCGCCCGCGCGATTTCGGGGTAGACCTCGCGGTCGGAGCCTTCCGCATACAAACTGTCCGTCGTGTCTTCCCGAATGCGCGCGCCGCACTCCAGACAGAACACGCTCGTGTCTGGAATCTCGGCGAAGCACTTCGGACACACCGTCATCTTCCGAACCTCCCGAAGCATACCCTCATTATCGGCAGACATGGCTTTCCTGTGGACTCCCCGCTGTGGTGGCTGGATTATACCTCATCAGGTACACTATTGCCTATGAAACGCGGGCTAATGCTGGGATTAATCGCGCTTTGCTGGGGGCTGGCGTTTGCAGATCGCCCCACATGGATGAATAGCGCCGAAACGATTACGCCGACGGACCTGCGCGCCCATCTGGAGTTTATCGCCTCCGACGCGCTGGAGGGGCGCGATACCCCCTCGCGCGGGCTGGAGCTGGCGGGCATGTATATCGTCTCCCACCTGCAACGCTGGGGGCTGAAGCCAGCAGGCGAGAACGGAACCTACTATCAAACGATGACCTACCAGACCGCCACCGTGCAGACTGCCGAGAGCCGTATTGAGATTGGCGGACGCGCCTTCCGCTACGGCGAGGGGTTCGTCGCGCGGGCGGTGCCGCTGAACACCACTGCCCGACTCGTTTATGTCGGCAACGGCTGGTCTAACCCCAGCAAGGGGATTGACCCCTATGAAGGGCTGGATTTGCAGGACGCGATTATGGTGGTGCATGCGGGCTATCCGAAGCCTGTGCAGGAGCTGGGGCTTGAGAAAGCACGCGAAGCAGGCTGGGTCAGCCCGGAGGAGAATGCTCTTAAGCACGGCGCGGTTGCCATCCTCCGAATTGACCCCAACGACATGGAGCGGATTGACCGCCTGGCGCGCTTCTGGAGCCAGCGCCGCGCGATTGTGGAACTGGAAGCGAACGCGCCCCCCGTGCCGTTGATTGTGCCCTCACGGGAGCTGCTGAACCTCATTTTCGCGGGCGAAGCGCACTCTGCGGAAGAGATTATCCAGCGAGCGGAGATGGGCGACCCCGTGCCTCCCTTCGCGCTCGGTCAGCGCAAGCAACTGAGCGTCAAGCTGGAGGTGCAGACCACCAACGCCACCGCGCGCAGTGTGATTGCCTATGTGGAAGGTTCAGACCCTGTGCTGAAGCATGAGTTTGTGTCCATCGGGGCGCATCTGGATCATGTAGGCGTCGGGCGCGCCGATTCGCGCGGCGATACGATTTACAACGGCGCGGATGATAACGGCTCAGGCTCTGTTGCCCTGCTGGAGCTTGCCGAAGCGCTCGCCACAGGACCACGACCCAAGCGCTCGGTGCTGTTCCTCTGGTACGCTGGGGAAGAGAAGGGCTTGCTCGGCTCGCGGCTCTTTACAGAGCGCCCCACCGTGCCGCTGGAGAACATTGTCGTGAACATCAACATCGATATGATTGGGCGGAGCCGCCAGCCCAACGACACGAACCCGCGCAACAAAGACCTCTCAGCGCCCGATGAGGTGTTTGTGATAGGTCCCCGCGTTGCCAGCCCCGACCTCGGCAAGGTGCTGGAACGGGTCAATAGCCAGTATCTGAACCTCAAGCTGAACCCGATGTACGACGACAAAAATCACCCGGAGCAGCTCTATTATCGAAGCGACCATGTGAACTTCGTGCGCAAGGGGATTCCCGCCATCTTCTTCTTCACAGGCTTACATGAAGACTATCACCGCCCTTCGGACCACCCGGATAAGATAGACTACGAGAAGATGGCGCGCATCACCCGCACGATTTTAGGACTGTTGTGGGAGCTGGCGGACTCGCCCGAAAAGCCAGCGCGAGTGAGCCTATGAGCGAGTGGAAGGTAGAGGTTGCCAGCGAAGCGCTGCAGCAGGCGCTGGAACGGTTGCACATCCCGTTCGACGCCAGGGCGTTTCGCTGGCAGGGCTTGATGGCTCGCGAGTATAAAGAAAACGCGGGCACGGAGCGCGGGATGGGCTGGCGTCGGATTGTGCGCTTTGATCTGGGACGCCCGCCCCTCGTGCCTGCCCAGTTCGCCCTGCGCTACTTTGAGATTGAACCGGGCGGGTACTCCAGCCTGGAGAAGCACACGCATATTCACCTGGTGATTGCGGTGCGGGGCAGGGGCAAGGCGCTGGTGGGCGAGCGCGTGTTTGAGATGCGCCCGCTCGATATCGTCTATGTGCCGCCCGATGTGCCCCATCGCTGGCTGAACCCCTATGAGGAGCCGTTCGGGTTCCTCTGTGTGGTGGATGCGGAACGCGACCGTCCGCGCCCCGTCTCTGACGAAGAGTGGGAACGCCTCCGCGCCAACCCCGAAACCGCCGAGTGGGTGTTTTGAAACGAAACGCCGTTCTCAAGCGTCTTATAAATGCGGTATAATAAACTCAGAGGTGAGACCCATGAAACGCTCTTTATGGCTCATCGTCGCGCTGCTGGCGTGGAGCCTCGCTTCCGCCGATGATCTGGGGGGCTTGGTGCGCAAATCGGAAGGACGCGGCGGCAACAAACCCACCCCCAGCCAGAACAGCAACGACAACCGTTCCAACAACGCGCCCAGCAACAATAACGGTGGTGGCAGCGACGATTTGTTCCGCAAAAAGTCGCGCACTCAGCCCTCGCAAACCAGCCCCAGTAACGCCCCACAGGAGCGTGGACGCTCCGACGGCATGGTGCTGCAGAACCCCAAAGCGGTGGAGATTAACAGCAAGCCCCTGCTGACCTATCCCCAGCCCCAGAACCGCCCCGTGCCCATCGACGATCGCGGCTACTTGCCTGGCTTGGTGCGCCGCACAGAGGGCTTGGATTCCCGCCGCTGGAGCAACGACAGGTTTATTATTATCAACCCATATCCCGACTATTACGGCGCGGAAACCTGGATCGAGTACCGTATTGGGAATATCCGCTTCTCGTATCGCTACTATGTGATTCAGCCCGTGCCCTACCGTGTCTGCTACACACCCTACTGGTACTATGATCCGTGCCCGCCGTTTATTCCAGTCTATCGGGTAATGTACCTGCCCCCGACGCGCGTGGTCTATGTGGAAGTGCCCGTCTATGTGGAAACGCCCTACTATCTGGATCGCACGCCGCGCAACCACGACGAGCGTCAGGCAATTCTGAGCGACCTGCGGGCGCTCTGGAAACTGCGCGACATTCAGTTCATCGAGCGCTATATACGCCCCAACAGCCATATTGCGGTCTATCTGGAGGGGAAGTACGCCTACTCGCTCCCTGCCGAAGACTATCTGGAGATGACGCGCGACGCTCTGCGCGTGATTAAGACCGAAGAGATTAGCTTCTATCGCGTCACGAAGCGGGGCGAGAACCAGCTGGTGGTGCGGGGCGAGCATCGCTACATTGACGATGCCACGGGCATGCTGAAGGTGGTCTATGTATCGTACACCTTCGAGTATGCGGACGGGCGCTGGTATCTGAGCGAGGTCGGCTCGTCGGCGACGCGCCTGTAGCGCTCATTCCACCTGTTTGGGGTATCCCAGAATGGGGCGCGCCAGGTTAATCGGGAACTGGCGCGCCTTCTGCTCATAGCGTGCCACAGCTTCCAGATAGCGCTTGCGCTCTACGGCGATCCGATTCTCGCTGCCGGCAATCTCGTCCATCAGGCGCGAGAGCATCCAGTCGTTGCGGAAGGCGGGGTCGCTCTGGAGCTGTAAAACGAGCGCTTGCGCCTGTTCGGGGTTGCTCTTGAGCACCCGAATCAGGGCTTCCAGTTGCGCGCGCTGCTGGGCGCTCACCTGCTGGCTCAGGGCTTCCAGCCGCGGAATCAGCGACTCGCGCCGCTGGATGACATTTTCCACCTGCGCGCGGTAATAGCGGACTTCGCTCCATGCCCGGTTCAGCACCGAGTGGCTATAGAGCAGGTTCAGCAGAAACAGCCCCACCAGCACCCCTGTGGCGATGAGAATTTGCATTCGGAGCCGCGCGCGGCGTGCCTGTGCTTCTTCCACGCGCCGAATCGCTTCGCGCAAATGCTGGGGGTCTACGCCCATCTCTTCGGCGCTGGCTTCCAGCACCGCCTGCGGAATGCCCGACTCGTGTTCCTGTTGCAGGCGTACTGCCTCCTGAATCACTTCCTGCGCTTTTTCGGGGTCCAGCCGTTTTTCCATCGTTTACCAGCTCCTTCCTGCGCCGCCTCCGCCGGAGCTCCCGCCGCCGAAGCTCCCGCCCCCTGACGACCAGCCGCCACCCGATGACCAGCCTCCTGAACTGCTTCCCCCTGACCAGCCACCCCACGAGCCGCTCCGGGTTGTTGTGGAGCCAACCCACCAGTCGTCGTCGCGTGTGCGCTTCGGGAGGACGCGCTCCTCTTCGTCGTGATAGCCGCAGTTCGGGTTGAGACAGCGGCGCACCTCCACCTCCAACCCTGTTCGGGTGTAGGTGGGCGCTCGCACCAGCCGCGTGCTGGAGCGCAGGGTGTAGCCGCCGCACTTCGGACACTGCGAATAGGGGGTGAACCACGCCACTTTCGGGATAATCTCAAAGGTTTCGCACGGCTCACAGCGCCACACGAGGTAGTTCACACTGCCGAGTTTCTCCTCTTTGCGCTGGAGGGCGTTCAGGAAGGCGTCATCTGCCTGTTCATCCAGCAAGCGCATCGGTTTGCCGCAGCTGGGGCATTTGGGCGGGCGCTCTCGTAGCAGGAACACGGCAACCGCAATTCCGCCTGCTCCCAGCAGCAAGAGCGTCATCACCAGCGCAGGGGTGATGGGCGAAGGCTCTTCAAACGGGTTTGAGGTGGGAGGCGCAAACGAGGGTGCGGGCTGGGCATAGGGGCGTGCAGGGGTTTCATAGGCTCCCGTCTGCTGGGCGGCGCGAATCGTTTCCGCAATCCGCTCCACGCCTGCAATAATCCCCCCAGCGTAATCACCCCGACGGAAGTGGGGGATAACCGCCTCATCCAGAATCGCGCCCACCAGCCCGTCGGGCAGAATCGCTTCCATCCCGTAGCCCGTTTCCACTTCCACGCGCCGATCCTGAAGCGCCACCAGCATCAGCACGCCGTTATCCGCGTCGCGCTTGCCCACGCCCCAGCGATTAAACAGTTCAGTGGCATACTCTTTGGGGGTGGCGCCCTGCGTTTTGCGAATCACCACAACGGCTATCTCGGCGCCTGTTTCCTGTTCCAGCTGGGTAATAAGCGTATTGAGTTGCGCTTTCTGAGAGTCGCTCAACACGCCTGCCATGTCCACCACCCAGCCCCCGTAGGTGGCGCGAGGGTTCGGAATCCGCTCTATCGGCTGCCCGAACCCCGTTATGAACCCCAAACACAGAAAGATAATCCCCAGCCACCGCATCGGCAAGAGTATACCGAATCTTCCTGCAATCTTGTCAGGATTCGCGCCAAACCCGTAAATCCCACAGCCTCACAAGACCCCTTTGGCACGCAGGTTGCGAATTAGGGCAACATCCAGCAACGGGAGGTTGGTCTATGAAGAGAAAAACACTACTCTGGAGTACGGCTCTGATAAGCCTGATGGGGATCAGCGGCATCGCTCACGCCAGTGATAACCAGTTCTACGCCGACAGGCTGCTGCTTCTGGGCACCATCACACTCAAAATCACGCAGGTACAGCCTGGGATTAGCACCCAGATTGTGTACGGCAGCAACACGCTGAATGTGAAAGCAGGGGAGTATCAGATTGTGATTACCTCCTCCACACTGACAAACCCGATTCCTTTCAACTATGCCTACTGCGTAGACCTGGATCACTGGATGAACCTGAATCAGAACTACACTTATGAGGTCTGGCTGGCTCGCGGGCGTGCGGGCGCACTGCTCGCTCAGCGCGACTCGTTCCTGACAGGTTCCAGCCTGAACACGAAGGGAGCGGGCATCCAGCTGGCGATGTGGGAGATTGCCCATGACCACGCCTACGGGAACACCGACAATCTGAACGCGGGCAACTTCAAGTATTCGGCGGACGCGACTGCCAAAGGCTACGCGCAGACATTGCTTGCCAGCACCACCTCAGGGAGCGATTACTATTTCTACCTGCGTGCTACGGGCAGCGGCTCCATGCGCGGGCAGGATCTGGCGATGGTTCCCGAACCGGGCGCGCTGATGGCGCTTGGCACAGGGCTGGTGGGGCTGCTCGCCCGACGCCGCAAGCGGTAAACGGCTCTTCAAAGGCGCATCATCACTCCTTCCTTCTGGGGCAGGGCACACCTGCCCCTTTATTTTTACACATTGCAGATTTCGTAAGCGCGTCGGAGCGCCGCAATCGGGTCGCCTTTGGGAATGAACTCCTGCCCGATATAGCCTGTGTAGCCTGTTTCTTTGATGGCTTTCATAATCGCAGGGTAATAGAGCTCCTGGCTCTCGTCGATGTCGTTGCGACCAGGGTTGCCTGCTGTGTGATAGTGGGCAATCTTGTCGTGGTGGGCGCGAATGGTGCGGATGATGTCGCCCTCCATAATCTGGGCGTGATAGATGTCATAAAGGATTTTCACGCGCGGCGAGTTGACGAGCTCCACCACGCGCAGTCCCCAGCTCATTTTATCGAACATGTAATCGCGGTGGTCTACCTTGCTATTGAGGATTTCCAGCGCGAGGGTGATGCCCTTCTGCTCGGCGTAGGGGGCGACACGCTTGAGGCACGCGACGGTATGCTCGATCCCTTCCTCATCGGGGCGCCCGCGCCGATTGCCCGAAAAACAGATAAGGATGGGAATCTCGTATTTGACCGCCTTGTCGATGTTCGCTTTGAGTTCGTCCTCAATACGGCTGTGCTGGCGCGGGTCGTTCATGCCGTTTTCAATCGTGCCGTGCCCGCCGTGGGTGATAATCTGGAGTCCTGCCTCTTTAACGGCGTCCCACATCGGTTCGGGCACGAGTTCGAAGCCCACATAGCCGATTCGTTTTGCTTCCGCAATCAGTCGCTTCGGGTCTACGCGCCCCGCCACCGTCCACCAGCAGATGTCCTGTTTCATAGCGAGATTATGTTTCGCGGGTGCGGCGTGCCTTCCTGCTGGTGTGGGGTATAACAGCGGTATGCAAGTGCGAATTGAGCCCGTGCAGCCAGATCAGGTGGGGCTTTTGCTGGAGTTGATTCGCCAGCTGGCAGAGTACGAGCGTCGGCTGGATCAGGTTCAGGCAACAGAGGCGGATTTACGCGCGGCGCTGTTTCGCGAAGGCTCACCCGTGCGCGCTGTGCTGGCGTGGAGGGGGCAAGAGGCGGTCGGGTATGCGCTCTACTATCCCGTGTTTTCCACCTTTCGCGGGCAGTTTGCGCTCTATCTGGAGGATATTTTCGTGTTGCCTGCGTACCGGGGGCAGGGAATTGGGCTGGCGTTGATGCGCTATCTGGCGCGAGAGGCGCTTCGGCATGGCTATGACCGCATCGAGTGGCAGGTGCTGGACTGGAACACGCCTGCGATTGAGTTCTACCATCGGCTTGGCGCCACCCCCAAAGAGACGGAATGGGTTCCCTATAAGCTGGAGGGCGAGGCGTTGAGGCGGCTGGCGGAATAACCCCTCAAAACCACCCCCATCCTGTGGAATAACCCCTTTGCAGTCGCACTGAGGAGGAACTTGACGATGGCAACGACACTCAAAACCGTCTCATCGGCAGAGGAGCTGATTGGCAAATTGCAGGACCTGCCCAGCCTCCCCGCAGTGGTGATGCAGGTCTATCAGATGGCGGACGACCCGAATGTGCATGCGCAGCAGCTGGCGTATGAGATTGGGAAAGACCAGGGGTTCACCGCGCGCCTGCTGCGGGTGGCGAACTCGGCTTATTACGGCATGAGCCGCCAGGTGGGCACGATTGAGGAAGCGGTGGTCGTGCTGGGTATGAACACCGTCAAAAATTTAGCCCTGATTGCGGCGACCTACCCCCTATTTCAGCGGGCGCTGATTGGCTACACGCCCCATGTGAGCGGGCTGTGGATGCACTCGATGGCGGTGGGACTGATTGCCCAGACGGGCACGCGCGTGTTTGATACCCCCGTGCGCAACGAGGCATTTACGGCGGGGTTGCTCCACGATGTGGGGAAGCTGGTCATCAGCTCGGCACTGCCCGACTGGATGGGCGACCTGTACGATATGGTGGTGCATCGGCGCATGCCCGTGCATGAGGCGGAAAAAGAGCTGTTCGGGTTCACCCATGAAGAGGTGGGCGCCCTGCTGGTGGAACGGTGGAAGCTGCCGCCCCGTATCGCTGCGCTCATTCGGGCGCATCACCAGTCGCTGGCGACGGGCGACCGCGCCTGCGCTCTGATTGAGTACGCCGACTACTGCGCCAACCAGCTGGGCTATATGATGAACCCCGACGCGCCGCCCGAACCTTTTGATACCCGCGTGCTGAATGTGCTGGGCATCACGATTGAAGAATCCGACCAGTTCCTCAAGCGCGCGGAAGAGGTGCTTCGCGCCTCGCAGAGCCTGATGAGTCTCAAATAACGCGGGAGGGAACACTACCCATAGCGCAGGGTCAGCGGGTATACTCTCCCTGATGGGAGGATGGCGCGGAATCGCAATTGTCGTTGCCCTGCTGACCCTGCTGATGGGGGGGCTGCCCCAGGCAGATAAGCAGCAACAGCGTCAGCAGTTGCAGAGCCAGCTCCGGTCGCTTCAGGGCAAAATGGGAGCGCTCCGCTCCACCATCAACGAAAAGAAGCAACAGGAGCGCAAAGTCCGACGCGATATTGCCGAACTGGACGCCCAGATTGCCTCGGTTTCCAAACGCCTGCGCCAGACCCGCGCGGAACTCGCCTACGCCCGTAAGCGTCAGGCGGAGCTGGCGAAAAAGCTGGAGGTGCTCACAGCACGGCTCAAGCGTCGTGCAGAACTGCTTGCCCAGCGGCTCCGCTCCGCTTACAAGTACCGCAGTATCTCGGTGCTAACTTTGATTTCGGGCGCACGCAATTTGCAGGAGCTCAGCAGCCGCAGCTACGCCCTCCGCCAGATTGTCAAAACCGACCGCCAGCTGCTGGATCAGGTACGCGCCGACCAGCAAGCCGTTGCCGAAGCGAAGGCGGAGATGGACACCGTGGTGCGACGCATCAGCCGACTGGAAGCTAACCTGCGGGCGGAGGAGCAGGAGCTCAAAGACGCCCAGCAGGAGAAGAAAGAGACCCTTGAGGCGATTTCCAGAGAGCGCGCGCTCTATGAGCGCCAGCTGGCGATTCTGGAAGCCGAGTCGCAGGCGATTGCCCGACGCCTGCGTGCTCTCATGGAAACAGGCGCCGGGCGCGCCCGCGCCGACAAACGCTGGTCAGGACGCTTCATCCGCCCCGTGAGCGGACGCATCACCTCCGGCTACGGCATGCGCGTGCATCCCATCTTCAAAGTGCGCCGTATGCACACGGGGATTGATATCTCCGCTCCGCACGGGACTCCAATTGTCGCCGCTGATGATGGCGTGGTGGTGGGCGCAGGCTACATTCGCGGCTATGGCAACACTGTGATTATTGACCACGGCGGCGGCGTGGCGACGCTCTACGCCCACTGCTCGGCGATTCTGGTCAGCGAGGGGCAGGAGGTCAAACGCGGGCAAACCATCGCTCGCGTCGGCAGCACGGGCTACGCCACAGGACCCCACCTCCACTTCGAAGTGCGCATAAATGGCGACCCCGTGAACCCCGCCGAGTATGGGTTTTAGTTGAGGTATACTTCCCGTCGAGAGTCAGGTCCCTGCTCGGGGGGAGGTTGACCATGCGCTGGGTGAGCGTGTGTTTGGGAACGGTGGCGTTGTGGCTAAGCGCACTCGCTCAGGGAACGCTCGCGGAAGAGCCGCGTTTGGAGCGCGCCATCACGCTCTGGCTCAAAATGGAACCTATTCGGGATGTGCTTCGCGAAATCAGCCGACAAACGGGGGTTCCCTTGCGCTGTCAGGAGGCGATTCAGCATTCCAAGGTCTCGGTCTTTGTGGAGAATCGTCCCGCCCGTGAGGTTCTGACCAAACTGGCGGAGCTGTTCCGCTACGAGTGGCGCCCGCGCGACGAGGGGGGTTTTCTGCTGTATGCCCCCGACGAAACGCGCCGGCAAGAGGAGAGCGTAATTCAGGTGACCCGCAGCATGCGCAAAACCGCCCTGCGCGACCTGATCCGCGCCGCCCGCGAGCTGGTCAAAAACCCGCCCGACGACTCGCGCAGAGCCACGGCGCTAACTGCGGATACGCCTGCAAGCGAATGGAATCGCCAGCTGGCGCATCGTTATACTCCATGGCAGGCGCTCCAATCTTATGCCGAACAGAATTCCCAGATGCTGTATCTGGCTGAAACGGTGCTTCTTGCGGTTCTGGCGCACCTGCCCCCCGACGCTGAGCGCGCACTGCTGGAGGGGAAGCTCATCGGCGTCAGCTCGCGCCCTGCACAGGGGATTTACCCAATGCCCGAATCGATTCTGGCTCCTGCCAATCTGAGAGGCTACGAGTCAGAAGAGGTGGAGTATGAGGGGAGGAAGGTAATCACCTCACGCCCTGCCTCAAGCAATCCCGACCTCTGGGGCGTGTGGATTCGACTTTCGGAACGGGGGAACTACATTGAGTACCAGTTTGTGAGCCTGACCAAGGAAAGAGGGAGCGTCGCAGGAGTCGGCGCAGGTCAAGGCAGGTTGAGCCTTCGACAGAACCCGGGTCGGATGAGTTTCCATCTGGCTCCGTATGTGCGCGACCACGCATGGGCAAAGTTCTGGCACGAGTGGGCGACGCCGCAGAAGGAGTGGAACACCCGCGTTCCAGAGCAAGGGCTTACCCAGAGGGACGACCGCCCCAAACTCAACCTGAATCAGGACGCTGACCCCGAGACGTCCAGACGGGTAAATGTTGCGGACTTGCTGGAGCTGTTCGCATGGACGACACGCATCCCCGTGATTGCCGAGTCGCTCCGCACAGAAGTCCTGTTTATGACAGCAGACCTCGAAGCCAGCGTTATGTCGCCGCGTGTTCTGCTGCGGTGGCTGAGCGAGTATGGCTGGTTTCGGCTTGAAGAGGGCGGCTATCTCCTGTACCGCCCGCAGTATTACTGGTCACGCAGGCTGGTTGAGCTGCCCGAAGACTGGCTGCGCCCGCTGGAACAGCGATTCCAGAGTCAGGGCTGGCTGGACCTGGAGGATTACATCACTCTGGTGGGGCGGATGAATGCTCTTCAGGCAAGTTACTACGAGAGAGAGCCTATTAGCTACCTGACGAGCGAGACAGTCCTCTCCGTGCGGTTCCCATTCTATGTTGTGTCGTTGAACATGCCTGCATTGCGTTTTCTGGCGTCCCTGACGCCGCAACAGCGTCGGCTCGCCCGAAATGGGGATTGGATTTCGGTGAATCAGCTCACGCCCGCTCAGCGTCAGCGTTTCTACGAAGCGCTCGGCGAGCGTTTTCCGCCCCCCGAAGCGCTTTTCAGCGAACCCATAGGCAACTACAACTATTCAGACCTACGCGAGATGGCGATTTTGGGAGCTGCCGAAGTGCGCAGGACGGAGGAAGCCCCCGTCGAAGCGCCCGGATTCCGCCTGAACTTCGTGCCGGATGCCCTGCAGGCTTATCAGGTGTTTTCTTCCTCTTACTCCTATTCTTTCCACCCTTTGATTGTTGGGAAGGTATCAGACCCCGCGCTCGCTGCGGAGATGGCGCGCTGGGAACTTGAGCAGATTCGAGAGCGAATGGCGAGCAATCCCGACTCACGCCTGTATGCGGTGCGCATTCAGGGCTACATTCTGGAGCTACAGGCGCCGCCCAGCCAGCGAAAGAAATACCCGCTGATACAGCGGCGCACTATTCCAATCGACCTGCGCACGCTGGAGTCGCAACTGACGCAAGGGGAAAACCGTGAAAATCCGCAAGCCGAACAACGATAGGAATTTCACGGTATGGTGGGTGTTCTTTGAGGTAGAGGAGGTGTCCATGCAGATCAATCTACAGCAGGAGGCGAAGTATGCGATTCCGAAAGCGTAGACTCAATCCAGGGATATGTAACTATTGCCACACGGAGGTGGAGCGGAGCCGTATGGCAAAGCATCTCACAAGCTGCTCTGCGAGGCGGAAGGTCATCCAGCAGGCAGAGCAAAAGGAAGCTGCTCCTGAGCGCCTGTATCACCTGTTGGTGGAGGACGCCTGGCTGCCTGAATTCTGGCTCCATCTGGAAATGCGAGGCTCCAGCACCCTGAAAGAGCTGGATAAGTACCTGCGTGCCATCTGGCTGGAGTGCTGCAACCATCTAAGCGACTTCCACGAAGTTATGCATGGCAAACGAGTGAAGAAATCGCTCCCCATTCAGGAAGTTTTCGATGAGACTGACGAGCTCCTGCACATCTACGATTACGGCACTCCTTCCGAGACCCTGATAACGGTGGTCGCTGTGCGTGAAGGCAAGCCCACCACCCCGCACCCAATCGCCCTGATGGCGCGCAACTGCATGCCCAATACTCAGTGTAGCCGCTGCGGTCAGCCAGCGAAGTGGTGGTGTTCGGAGTGCCTTGCTGAAGTGGACGCGATAGTCCACCTCTGCGATGCTTGCAGGGAGGCACACTATCGGGAACACACGGAGGCGATTGGGGATGACGACTTGAGTTTTGAAGAGTATCTGGAGGGGATTTTTCCGCTGGTGAACTCGCCCCGATTGGGGATGTGTGGCTACACGGGTCCTGCGGAACCGCCGTACTGAGATGAACCGCAGGCTATAGGACGCCCCATATCTTTGATGCCCGCGCCCATCGGGTACAATTGATTGCGATGAGTACGCCGATAGGACGCGAGGTGCGCCAGATTCCCGTCGAGGAGGAGATGAAACGCTCCTACCTCGACTATGCGATGAGCGTCATTATTGCCCGTGCGCTCCCCGATGTACGCGATGGTCTCAAACCCGTTCAGCGTCGAATCCTCTATGTGATGCGCGAGCTGGGCTTGACGCCCGACTCTGCGCACACCAAATCCGCCAAAGTGTGCGGTGAGACCACCGCGAACTATCACCCGCACGGTCAAGAAGTGGTCTACCCCACCTTAGTGCGCATGGCGCAGGATTTCAACATGCGCTACCCCCTGGTGGACGGTCAGGGGAACTTCGGGAGTATTGACGGCGATCCGCCTGCCGCGATGCGCTACTGCGTTACGGGCGAAACGCTGGTGCGTACCCCACAGGGTCTCATCCCGATAGCAGAGCTCGCGCAGTCGGAAGTGATTGACCTGCCTGTGCGCTCGGTAGGTGGGCGCGTGAACCGAGCCACACGCTGGTTTGACTGTGGGGAACACCCGACTCTTCGTATTCGCACGCGCTACGGTTATGAGATTCAGGGCACGCCCAACCACCCTGTGCTGGTGTGCCTCGCGGATTCCGAAGGCAAGCCCCGACTGGCGTGGAAAACGCTTGACAGCCTGCAGGTGGGCGATTACCTCGTGATTGACAGGGGTGAAAGCGAAGACCCCGCCGAGCCAGTGGACCTGACGCCATATCACCCGACTTTCCCTGAAGGCTCGCGTGTGCGCCAGTATAGCCTCCCCCGGCAACTGGATGAGGCGCTGGCGACCCTGATGGGCGCCCTGATTGCCGAAGGCACGCTTGGCTCGGATCGTGTAGAGTTCACCTGCACCCCGGGCGAGTTCGCGACGGAGTTTGTCCGATGCTGGCAGCAGAGCTTCCCCGACTGTCGCCTGCACCAGTGGCTACGCGAGCCTGTCGGGTTCGGCAAGCGCCCCTTCTGGCAGATGCAGGTGGTGAGCCAGCAGGTGGTGCAGTTCCTGAACAATCTGGGGTTGCGGGGACGCTCGTCGGAGCGGGCAGTCCCGGAAGTGATTCTGCGGGCGCCGCGGGCGATTCAGGCTGCCTTCCTGCGGGCACTGTTTGAGGGAGACGGCGCGGTAGAGCGCTCCGGGCGGAGCCTGATGCGCGTTAGCCTTGTGTCTGCCAGCCGCCGCCTGCTCGCGCAAGTGCAGGTGATGCTCCTCGCGTTCGGCATCGTGGCGCGGCTGTATCAAGAGAAACGGAATAGCACCTATCGGCTCATCATCACGGGCGCGGAGAATCTGCAGAAGTACCAGCGCCATATCGGCTTCCTCTCGCAGGCGAAAAGCAAAGCCCTTGCAGAGGTAACCGAGTCGCTATCGGGGAAGGTGCTTTCCAAGAGCGACAAAGTGCCCTTCCTGAGCGCGTATGTACGACGGGTCGCCCAACGCCATCGCGAATGGCTTGGTAAACACAACTTTGACCGCCTCAGCCACCTGACCGACGCGCTTCCGAAACTGCTGGAGGCACTTAGCCCCGAAGACGCTGAGTTCCTCTGCGCCCTCGTGGAAAACCGCTACTTCTTTGATCCCGTTGCGACGATTGAAGAAGCGGGCATCCAGCGAGTTTACTCCATTCGGGTGGAGAGCGAGTGCCACTCGTTTGTCGCGAACGGCTTCATCAACCATAACACCGAGGTACGCCTCACGCCGATTGCGATGGAGATGCTCGCCGATATCGAGAAGGAAACTGTCGACTGGATGCCCAACTATCTGCAGAGTACCGAGGAGCCGACGGTGTTGCCCGCGCGCTTCCCGAACCTGCTGTGCAACGGCGGGAGCGGAATCGCCGTCGGCATGGCGACCAACATCCCCCCGCACAACCTGAGCGAGGTAGTGGACGCGCTGATTTATCGGCTGGAGCATCCCAACTGCTCGCTGGACGCGATCATGAAGCTGCTGCCCGGACCCGACTTCCCCACAGGGGGGCTGATTCTGGGCACACGGGGCATCCGTCAGGCGTATGAAACGGGGCGCGGCAGTATCGTGATGCAGGCGAAAACCCAGATTGAACCGCTGGACGGTGGCAAAAGCGCGATTGTGATTACCGAAGTGCCCTATCAGGTGAGCAAGGCGCGCCTGATTGAACAGATTGCGCAACTGGTCAAGTCGGGCAAGATTGAGGGCATCACCGATATTGCCGACTACTCCGACCGTACGGGCATGCGCGTGGTGATTGAACTGCGCCGCGATGTGAACCCTAACCGCATGCTCAACACGCTGTTGAAGCACACGGCGATGCGCACCACCTTCGGCGCGATTCTGCTGGCGCTGGTGGATAATGTGCCGCGCGTGATGAGCCTGCTGGATTTGATGGACCATTACCTCCAGCATCGGCGCACGGTGATTGAGCGGCGCACCCGCTACGAACTCTACCGCGCCAAGTCGCGCGCCCACATTCTGGAAGGCTTGCAGATTGCGCTCAACTTTCTGGACGAGATTATTCGCCTGATTCGCAGATCCGAGACCGCCGAGGTCGCGCGGCGCGAGATGATCCGCCGCTTCGGGCTGACCGCGTTGCAGGCGGACGCAATTCTGGCGATGCAACTGCGTCAGCTGGCGCGACTGGAACAGGAAAAGGTCGCTGAGGAGTATCGCGGGCTGCTGCGCGAGATTACACGACTGGAGCATATCCTCTCCGACCCGCGCATGGTGGAAAGCATCATGAAAGACGAGCTGCGCGCGCTCAAAGAGAAGCACGGCGACGCGCGGCGCACCCGTATCGTTGCCCGCGAGGCAGAAGAGATCTCCGAAGAAGACCTCATCCCCGAAGAGGAGACGCTCGTGCTGATTACGCGCGACGGCTACATCAAGCGCGTCTCGCTGGACGCCTACCGCTCGCAAAAGCGCGGCGGCAAGGGCGTGATTGCCACCACCGCCCGCGAAGAGGACGAGGTGGAACACCTCTTCCAGGTCAGCACGCACCACTACATTCTGTTCTTTACTGACCGCGGGCGCGTGTATCGGCTCAAGGCTTACGAGATTCCCGAAACCTCGCGTCAGGCGCGGGGCACTGCGGTTATCAACTACATCAACATTCAGCCAGACGAGAAGGTAACCGCAACCGTCTCCATCCGTGATTTTGACGCGCCCGGCTACCTCACGATGATTACACGCGGGGGCGAAATCAAGCGCACACCGCTCAGCGAATTCGCGAACCTGCGCAGTAACGGGCTGAACGCTTTCGATCTGGAGGCGGGCGACTCGCTCGGCTGGGTGTTGCACACCACAGGCAACGACGACATCCTGCTGGTGACGCGCGATGGCTTTGCAATTCGGTTTCCCGAAACCGATGTGCCTGTGCGTTCCCGTGCGGCGGGCGGCGTGATTGCCATCCGACTCGGCAAGGGCGATGCGCTGGTCGCGGCGTGTCGTGTCGTGCCCGATGCTTACCTGCTGGTGGTCTCCGAGAACGGCTTCGGCAAATGCACGCCGCTCAAAGAGTATCGCGTGCAGTCGCGCGGGGGTAAGGGCATCCTCACGATGAATATCACACGCAAGACGGGCAAGGTGGTCGCTGCCGAAGTGGTGGAGCGCGACGATAAGCTTATCCTCGTTACCGCCAACGCTAAGGGCATCCGCCTGCGCGTGAGCGACCTGCGCGTTACAGGACGCATCGCGCAGGGAGTGAAGTTAATTGACCTGGCGCCGGGGGATAGCGTGGCGGCGGTAACGCGGATTGTGCTGGGCAAACGCCTGCAAGAGGCAGAAGCAAGCGTGAGTGCGAACGCCTGAACCGTGCAACGCCATGCCCCTCCGAGCGTCCAACTCAGGAGGGAACCATGAGAACAGGATGGCTACTTATCATAGGGATGTGCATGGCGACGGCGCTGGCGCAGGGAGACCTGCCCGTCTCGCGGGTGGTGCTGTACCGCAGTGGCGTCGGCTACATCGAACGAACAGGAACCGTCAACGGCAACGCGCGAATCCAGCTCAGCCTGCGCGAACCCCAGATGAACGACATCCTCAAGTCGCTGGTGCTGGTGGACTTCGACGGCGGGCGGATTGAACCCGTGCAATACACCACACGCGACCCGTTGAACCGCGTGCTGAGCTCCTACGCGATTAATATTGCAGATAATCCCTCCCGTGCGGAGCTGCTCAAGCGCCTGCGCGGCGTGCCTGTGGAAGTTTTTACCCAGAGTACCATCAAAGGCACTGTTTTGAGCGTGGAAGAGCGCACGGTGCGCGATGAGAAGAGCGGGCAAACACGCACGGAGCCGTTGCTCCACCTGCTCACAGGCGAAGGCATCACGACAATAGCGCTGAGCGAGGTTTCGCGCTTTCGGGTGCTGGACGAGCGCCTGCAGAAAGAGCTGGAGAACGCCCTGCTGGCGCTCGCCAGCGGGCTGGACACCAACCGCAAGGTGCTGGAACTGGCTTTCACAGGCAGGGGACAGCGGCGCGTGCTGATTGGCTACATCACCGAAATGCCCCTCTGGAAGATGAGCTATCGGCTCGTGATTCCGCGCGAGGGCAAACCCCTGCTGCAGGGGTGGGCGATTGTGGAGAACACCACCGACGAAGACTGGGAGAATGTGCAGATTACAGTGGTATCGGGGAAGCCTGTGAGCTTCATCCAGAACCTGTACGAGCCGATTTACATCAAGCGCCCGGAGTACCGCCCCCGCCTGGATGTGGGGATTATGCCAGAAGTTCCGCAGGCGGCGCTGGAAGCGGACCTGATGAAAACAGGCGCGGCGCCAGCCCCGGAAGCTATGCCACGCGCCGCAGGGCGTCCGCTGGCGCTGGGCGAGGCGCGCGAAGCGATGGAAGAGAGCCTCGAACCGATGGCAGAGGGGCAAGCCACAGGCGCCCTGTTCGAATATCGCGTGCAGACCCCCGTCTCCATCCGACGCCAGCAGTCGGCGATGCTTCCCGTCATCAACCAGACCATAGAGGCGGAACCCGTTTCCCTGTATAACCCGCGCCGAAACGCTCAGCACCCGCTTTTCGGCGTGCGGCTCACCAACTCCACCAACCTCACCCTGATGGAGGGACCCGTTACAGTCTATTACGACGACTCTTACGGGGGCGACGCTCTCATGGATACGGTGGAGCCGAAGGGTGTGCGCATTATCACCTACGCGCTGGACACTGATGTGGAGGTAAGCGTGGACGCTGGCGGTATCATTCGCGAGGTGCTGACCACCCGAATTGTACGGGGCGTGCTGGAACAGCGCACGAAACTGCTTCGCACCACCCGCTACACCCTGCGCAACCGCGGCACGCAGCCGCGCACGGTGCTGGTAGAACAACCTTACGATGGCGAGTGGACGCTCCTTCAGCCTTCTGCAGAGGAGCGCACGCGCGACTTCTATCGCTTCAAGCGCGTGCTTGCCGCGAATCAGACCGACACCTTCGAAGTGCGCGAGGAGCGCGTGGTGTCGGAGACCTATGCCCTGCTGACCGCCGATATGGATAGCCTGCAGCTCGTGTTGCGCAACGCGCGCCCTTCCGAGGCGATGCGCAAGGCGATTCAGGAAATCATCGAGCGGCGACGCCAGATTGCCCTATTGCAATCTGAAGTGCAACGCGAGCAGCAAAAGATTGCGTCCATCGAGCGCGATCAGGAGCGCATCCGCCAGAACATGGCGCAGTTAGACCGCGCGTCCGACCTGTATAAGCAGTATGTGCAAAAATTGACCCAGCAGGAGCGCGAGATAGAACAGGCGCGCGAGCGCATCGAGCGCCTGCAGAAGCAAATTGCCGATGCCCAGCAAGCGCTTAGCGACTACATTCAGGGGCTGAACATCGAGTAGCGGGCGACCCGATGGCGAGGGGTAGAGTTTCACCGCGCCATCGGGTATCATGTACCCCAATATGTTAGCCCCTTCAGCGCCCGCAGGCGTACGCGAACAGGTGGTGATACTGGACTTTGGCGGTCAGTACACCCAGCTGATAGCACGGCGCGTGCGCGAGTGCCATGTCTTCTGCGAGATTCTGCCGTATGATACGCCCCTGCCCGCCCTGAAGAGCCGCCAGCCGAAGGGGATTATTCTCTCCGGCGGACCTGCCAGCGTATACGAGCCGAACGCGCCGCGCGTGGACCCCGAACTTTTCACGCTCGGAATCCCTATTCTGGGCATCTGCTATGGGCAGCAACTGATGGCGTACCTGCTGGGCGGTGAAGTGCAACCCTCGCAGGAGCGTGAATACGGGCGCACGCTTCTCACAGTGGTGCAGAGCGAACCCCTGTTTACGGGGCTGGACTATCACCTGACCTGCTGGATGAGCCACGGCGATATGGTGTTGCAGCCGCCGCCGGGCTTTGAGGTGCTGGCAGAGACGGAGAACACGCCCGTCGCCGCGATGGGCGACCGCCGACGGCATCTGTATGGCGTGCAGTTCCATCCTGAGGTGGCGCATACGCCCTTCGGGATGAATCTGCTCCGCAACTTTCTGTACGGCGTGTGTGGGTGTAGCCCCTCGTGGACGCCTGCGAACTTTGTGCAGGAGACGATTGAGGCGATTCGCCAGCAGGTGGGGCAGGAGAAGGTGCTGTGTGCGGTAAGCGGGGGCGTGGACTCCTGTACGGTAGCGGCGCTGGTGCAACGCGCTGTGGGGGAGCAACTGACCTGCATTTTTGTAGACCACGGGCTGTTGCGCAAGGGCGAGGCGGAGCAGGTCCGCGAGCTGTTTACGCGCCACTTTCCCAGCCACCTGATTTTTGTGGATGCCCGTGAGCGGTTCCTGGAACGCCTGAAGGGCGTGGTAGACCCCGAACAGAAGCGCAGGATTATCGGCGAGGAGTTCGTGCGCATCTTTGAGGAACATGCGGATGAACTCGGCGAATGCCGATTTCTGGCGCAGGGCACGCTGTACCCCGATGTGATTGAGAGTGGCACGCGGCTCGCCGCCAAAATCAAGACCCACCACAATGTGGGCGGCTTGCCCGAATGGATGCGCATGGAGCTGCTGGAACCCCTGCGCTACCTGTTCAAAGACGAGGTACGCGCCGTCGCCACCGAGCTGGGCTTGCCGCCCAGCATTGTGTGGCGTCAGCCGTTCCCTGGACCTGGGCTGGCGGTGCGCGTGCTGGGCGAAATCACGGGCGAGAAGCTGGAGATTGTGCGCGAAGCGGACGCGATTCTCAACGAGGAGCTGGAGCGCTCCGGCTGGAGTCGGCGCGTGTGGCAGGCGTTCGCGGTGCTGCCCGATGTGCGCTCCGTCGGCGTGATGGGCGACCAGCGGACCTATCACTATCCGATTGTGCTTCGCGTGGTTCACAGCGAGGACGCCATGACCGCCGAACCCGCCGAGCTGCCATGGGATTTGCTGTTGCGGATTGCCAACCGAATCGTGAACGAAGTGCCCGGAGTTAATCGTGTGCTGTATGACCTCAGTTCCAAACCGCCTGCAACGATAGAATGGGAGTGAGCCTATGGACACACAGGTTGTTCAAAAAGCGTGTGTGATGGCAGGAGCCGAAATAGACTGGAGCCGCGCCTTTCCCGAGGTGGAGGTGTTTTTGACCGAAGAGCAGATTCAGGAAGCGGTGCGGCGTCTGGGCGAGCAGATCGCGCGCGATTACTCGCCTGAGTCGCCGCCACTGCTGGTGGGCGTGCTGAAAGGCTCGCTCGTGTTTCTGGCAGATTTGATGCGGGCTATCCCGTTGCCCGTCTCTTTTGATTTCGTTGCCATCTCCAGCTACGGCGCGGAAACGCAGACCAGCGGGCAGGTACGCCTGCTCAAAGATCTGGATACCCAGATTCAGGGACGCCATGTGCTGGTGGTGGAGGATATTCTGGATACGGGGCTGACTTTGAGTTATCTGCTGGACTTGTTGCGCACGCGCCAGCCTGCCAGCCTGCGGGTGTGTACCCTGCTGCGCAAACCCGACCGCCATATGGTGGAAGTGCCCGTCGATTACTGCGCGTTCACCATCCCAAACTATTTCGTGGTGGGCTATGGCTTGGACTACGACGAGCGCTATCGCAACCTGCCCTTTATCGGGATCCTGCGCACCCCCGTTTCGGAGTGAGTTCTGGTTGCCTGAGGGACACACATGACCCGTAAACTGGCGTGGGGTTGGCTTCTGGCGTTATGCCTGGTGGGGTGTTGGGGTTCGGCTCAGCGGCTGACCGAAGCCCAGCGTATGGAGGTGTTCCAGTTTGTCTGGGAGCAGGTGCGCGATTCGCACTACGACCCGAATCTGGGGGGCGTGGACTGGGACGCGGTGCGGGCAGAATTTGAGCCGCGCGTGCGGGAGGCGCCAACAGATACGGCGTTTTACGTCCTGCTGAACGAGATGCTGGGCAGGCTCCAGCAATCGCACACGCAGGTGATTCCGCCGGGGGCTTTTGTGGCGGAGCGTGAATCGCGGGGAGCCGCCAGCGGTGCGGATGTGGGGCTGGTCGTGCAGCTGGTGGAAGACAAGCCGATCGTGGTGCGGGTGCGGCGAGGCTCATCGGCAATGCGGGCGGGCGTGCCGCCGGGCAGCGAGATTCTGGCGGTGGGCGACACCGAGGCGCAAAATGTGCTGGAAAAGATTCGCGCGCGTCGGCTTTCGCGGGTTCAGGAGCGGATGCAGGTGCAGCTGGCGTTCGCGGGATTGCTGAGCGGCGCACCGGGAGCCAGGATTCAGGTTCGGTACCGCGATTTAGAGGGGCGCGAGCGCACGGTGGAACTGACCTGCGAAAAGCCGCGCGGCGAAATCGCCCAGTTCGGCAACCTGCCCCCCATCCCCGTGATTATTGAGAGCCGACGCCTGCCCGGCAATATCGGCTATATCGCTTTTAACGCCTTTATGCCAGGTGTGATGCGCCAGCTGCCCGAAATTATCCGCTCCATGCGCGACACTCAGGGGCTGATTTTAGACCTGCGGGGCAACATCGGTGGGATTGGGCTGATGGCGGCAGGTGTGGCAGGCTATCTGGTAGAGAAAGAGACTGCGCTGGGCACGATGTACCTGCGCACGGGCACTTTCGGGTTCGTTGCCTACCCTCAGGCAGGCGCGTACACCAAGCCTGTGGTCGTGCTGGTGGACGAGATGACCGCCAGTACCGCCGAGATTCTGGCAGCAGGTTTGCAGGAGGCGAAGCGCGTGAAAGTGGTGGGGCGCCCGACGCCGGGCTTGGCGCTGCCCTCCAAACTGGTGGACTTGCCTTACGGTGGGCTGTTGCAGTGCGTGGTCGCCGATTTTGAGACCCCGCGCAAGCGACGCATCGAGGGCGTGGGCGTCCAGCCCGATGTGCCTGTGGAACTGACACAGGCGATGTTTCGTGAGAGTGAAGACCCCATTTTGCAGAAGGCGGTGGAGGTTCTGAATCCCAAGTGAGCTCTACAGAATGCCCAGCCTGCGACAAAAGTATTCCAGGGAATGATTATGCTGACGCGCCAGAGCGAGATCGTAGTTTGCCAGCATCTCCTCAAGCACGGAGCTGGGAAGTTTGCCGGCAGGCACATACTGCTGAAGGAACATCTGCTTTGTGATTCCGTCGGTACGCGCGGGCGGTTGTATTCCGCGAAGGTAAGGCGAGCCTGTGAATCCTGCGAGGTACCAAGCCTCGATAGCCCCATCTACCACAACGATGCGCTCGGCAGGCACAACGCCGCCAAATTGCTGCTGTACGAAAGCTTTGCAATCGCGAATACAGGGGCGTGTGTCTTTATCTGCCAGAACGAAATAGGCACAATCGAGTTTTTGAATGTTCTGAATGAACTGCGTGCGCTGCTGACGACTTTTCTGCGCCCAGCGGTAGGTTTGAATCGAATGATTTGCCAGCAAGGGCTTGATAATCCTCTCGATAAACCTTTCATCATCACTGCCTTCCACAACAAGCCAGAGCAGTATGGACACCCTCAAGCTCCCAGTAAGTTTTCTACGAAGAGCTCGTCAAGCCCCATTTCCCCCTTGAGGAAGTGCTGAACTTGCTCGTTGCTGGCAGGGCGTGAAATCACGGAGAACCCTTCCTTGTCGCGCGAAACGAGCAATAGATTCTCAACAGGTGTGTGGCGTACTACTTCGGGGTTGTGCGTGGTGAAAAGAATCTGTCGCCTGTCAGAAATCTCCCTGAACAGTGCAACCAGCTGCTCAATCAGGTGTGGGTGCAGATTGCGATCAGGTTCTTCCGCTATCACGACGCTTCTGCGCGAGGCAGGGGCTACCCAGAGCGCCACGATCAAGGCGACCAGCTGCACCGTGCCGTCGGAAAGGAGCATGCTGGGTATGGGTTGGTCAGGCAGGTAGCGCTCGTACAGCTGCAGGAGCACCGAGCGATCTACCATGTTCTGCACGCCCATGTTGGACACAAACGGCAAAAACCGTCCCAGAAGCGTGAGCAGTTCGTGGCGCGTTTCTTTGTGGCTGAGAATTTCGCGAAGCACAACGGGCAGGTTACTTCCGTCTTCCTCTAAGACGGCGCGTCCCCCCAGCGGTACGGCGCGTTTCATGAGCTTGGGGTCAAAGTCATAGATTTCCACAAGGGGAGAAGTTCGCCCCCAGAGAACCTGAAGAAGCCCCCAGTAAATTCGCAAGATGGAAGTATCGGCTGGAATGGGCTCTTTGCTGGAAAGCGGAGTTCCGGAACGGAACCCTCTGACTACTTTCGGGAGATGGAGCCACTTGATCGTGTTCTCCCTGCGAACCCCATGCAGAGCCAGTAAAGACGCATCGGGGTGGGGGTCTACAGGCTCTAATCTGCATTCTTCTCTGGCGACTTTGTATTGGCGCCCCCGCTTTGCAAAGCGGATTTCCAGAGAGTAGTCCAGGCGTGCCTCCACAGGAGGACGGCTTTCGGAGGAGGGCAGAGGCACGATTGCTGACAACTCTACCTGCAAGGGCATGTGGGCGCCGATACGCATGTTGCGCAGGTAATCCACCCCACCCTGCAAAGAGATGGCGTTTTCAAACCCTTCGCTGACAACATCACGCAGGAAGCGAAACACCTGCACGAAGTTGGACTTTCCTGAGGCGTTTGCGCCTACCACAGCCCCCCATGCAGGGAGTTGAATATCAATCTCCCGAAAACTCCGAAAATTCTGCACCCGCAGTCGCTCTATACGCATTCCAGAGTAAGTATACCTTTGTGGGTGAAAGTTCTTCCAATACCTGCGGGAGGGCGTAAGTGCGCCTGTGAAGGGCAGTTGCTAACACCCACTCCCAAACTGAAACAGCACCGCCAGTAAATCCGCGTCGTCTACGGTTCCGTCGCGGTTGACATCGCCTGCGAGCGAGTCGCCTGTCGCGCCGAATTCAAACAGCACCGTGAGCAAATCGGCATCGTCCACGCAGCCGTCGGCGTTCGTGTCGCCATAGCGCCGCACAAGGGCGACCGCACTCACCTCTGTGGACGACCTGCCGAAAATGCCCAGCGAGGTGTTGCCCGCATGCACAATCCGCACGAAGTGGGCATGCTCTAAGTTCACGGGCTGACCCGTTTGCCAGTCTACCGCCCACTCCAGCTGGAAGGCATCGCCCCCAGCAGAGATGCCCTGAATATCGGGCTGCCAGGGGTCATCGGGCACTAACGGGTTGCCCTGATTGGTAATCGGCGCTACATCCGCATAGCCAACGATGGGTCTCGCACAGACGCTGTGGTTGCCAAACCAGTTGTCAGCAAGTGGAAAGCGGGGGATGCCCTGTGCATCTCTGGGGTCAGGATTGGGCGGCAGCAGCAGATACCAGCGGGTCTGGGCGTCGGGGGCGCCGCTGCCGCTCACATCCACGCCCACCTCCACATAGCCCGGCTCCGCCCACACCTGACATGGGTTGCCCCCCGCGTAAAAGGCGTTCCCGAACACAATCAGGTCGTAGCCGTCGGGATTGTGGGGGTCTACGCCAGGGGGCAGGTTCTGAATAGGGCGTGCGAACCCCACCTCCACATAGCCGCCCCAGCCGAAGGAAAAGACTTTGGTGTTATCGGGCACGGTTGGGGTGGCGCTGGGCGGTGGAAAACCCAGCACGCGCGTCGGGTCGGTGTTGAAACCTGCCGCGCCGTTCACGCCGCTCCAGCCGAACACCTGCGTGGCGAAATCTTCCAGCACAAAATGCCCCCGATACTGGGCGAAGCCGCTCAGGGGTAAAAGCATGAGCAACGCCAGCCACAACCGCATGGGGAAAGAAGTATACCCCTGTGGAACAATCCGAATGGGGTCCAGGGATGATTCTCTTTTTCGCAGGGATGGCACTCTTTTGTGGCTACGCTTTCTGGCGGCTTGGGGAGCGTTCGCTACTGGTGTGCGGACTATTGTTCGCTGGGCTGGCGGGTGCGCCGCTGGTGCCCCCCGATTGGCTGGGGGCGTATGCCTGCGTAGTTATGGCGCTGGCGGCGGGGGCAGGTTTACGCCGGGCGCGCTCCGCGACTCCACCGACGCAATCTGTCCATCACGCAGTGTGTAGACCGTATCACAATAGCGTAGCATCTGAGGGTCGTGAGTAACCAGCACCACCGCGCCCTCGCCACGGTGGCGTTCCAGCAGTTCCAGCACCTGCAGCCCCGTATGCTGGTCTAAGGCGGCGGTTGGCTCGTCGGCAAAAATCACTTCGGGTTCCATCAGCAGGGCGCGAGCCACGCAGGCGCGCTGGCGCTCGCCGCCAGAGAGCGCGGAGGGGTAGCGGTGCGCCTTATCGCCCAAGCCCAGCTGCTCCAGCAGGGTCATGGCGCGTTCGCGGTAGCGGCGTGTATCGGGCGCGGGCGCCAGCACATTCTCCAGCACTGTCAGGTAGCCCAGCAGATATGGCTGCTGGAACACAAACCCGAACCGCTCACGCCGAATCGCGCTCCGCTCGCGGTCGGAAGCCTCGGTGTAGCAACGCCCCCGATAGCGCACCGTGCCCGAAGAAGGTATCTTCAGCCCGCTCAACAGATAGAGCAGGGAACTTTTGCCAGAACCCGACGGTCCCACAATCCCCACAAACTCACCCTGATGCACCTGAAGCGTCGCCCCACGCACTGCATAAACCGTGCGTGCGCCGTCCTGATAGGTGAGGGTGGCGTTCTGGGCATCAATCAACACGGGTTTGTCCATTATGTTCAAGTATACCCCCGATAGGGTATACTCTCGGCGCGTGATTAACGCACTGGAGGATAGAACAATGCGACGGATGTGGTCTTTACTGGCAGTTGCGAGCCTCGGCGTGATGAGCCTCGCGTGGACTCAGGAGAACGCCCCCAAAACCGACGCGCCGCAGGAAGGCGCTTACACCCTGCGGGTCAATGTGAAAGAGGGCGAAGTCTACAAGTATAAACTGACGATGGACATCGACTTCGGCGGTCAGCTGGTGGTGTTCTCGGCGACTATTGTGAACAAGGTTCTCAAGGTCGACAGCGAGGGCAACTACACAATGGAAAGCACCCAGGAGAACGGCATGGTCAAGTTCGGCGACCAGGAGATGCCCGCGCCCGCTTCGCCTGCCACAAAAATCACCTATCGCCCCAACGGCAGCGTCCTCAAAGTGGAAGGTGAAGGGGATCGCATGGCAGGAACCTTCGGCAACTACCATTTCCCCGACAAGCCTGTGAAGGTGGGCGATAAGTGGGAGCAGGAGGTCAAGCCGAGCGAACAAGCGCCCAAGATTAAGAGCACCTACGAGGTCGTGGGCACCGAAAAGATCGGCGACTACGAGACCGTCAAGATTAAGGTCTCCGGCAAGAGCGACAACGAGACTCAGCCGATGAGCTTCGACGGGCATGTGTGGGTGGACATCAAGACGGGTATGGCAGTGCGCACGGTGATGACCATCAAGGGCTTGCCTGCCGAAGGCGCGCCGATGCCCATCGACGGCACGCTCAAAATGGAACTGGTGAAGTAACCTGTGAACCCAGCGCCCCTCCTGAAACGGGAGGGGCGTTTTTATACCCATCCCCACGCTTTCAGCACATCCCAGATGGGGGGCGGGTTCCAGAGCCACTCCACGCGCAACCAGAAGCCGTTCAGCGCTTTGCTGTGATAAACGCCTGACGCGCCTGAAAAGGCAATCTGATAGGTGCCAGCATCGCTCATCTGGGCAAACTCTGCTTGCTTGCGCTCGGGGTCTACGATCCAGTATTCGGGCACGCCCGCCGCCTCGTAAGCATAAAACTTCTCGCCACGATCTATGCTCCGACTGTCCTGGCTCACGACCTCCACCACCAGATCGGGTGCGCCGTCAAAGTAGGTACGGTGTAAGCGCGACACATGCTCCGGGAAAATCACAATCAGGTCAGGCTCGCGTACCTCTTGAGAGCCATCGGGCAGAACCAGACGCACCGAAAACGGAGGATGATAGACCACACCTCCGGGCTTATGCCGTTCTACCCACAGCTTGATAAGAGCGAGCAAGAACGCATTCGTGTCCTGATGCACTCTGGAGCTTGGCATTTTACGCCTCACTTTATTGTGAACGAGCTCCGCGTGGATGTCCTCGGCTTCCCAGCTCAGGAACTCTTCCACGCTCATCTCTTCAGGCAGGGCTTCGGGCTGGGTACGCATTGTTGATCCCTACCCAGTATACCTCAAATCTGCCAGCAAAATCAGGTACAATATTGCCCACCTATGGCGCAGAACTATCGTGAGACGCTGAATCTGCCAAAAGACGAGCATACGATACCGATGCGAGCCAACTTGCCAGAGCAGGAGCCGCGCTGGCAAGCCTTCTGGCACGAGCAGGACCTCTATGCGCAACTGCTCGCCAAACCTGCCCCGAACGGCGATTTTATTCTGCACGACGGACCGCCCTACTCCAACGGCAACATCCACATGGGGCACGCGCTGAATAAGGTGCTGAAAGATATCATCGTGCGCTCCTACGCGATGCGGGGCTACCGCACGCCCTATGTGCCGGGCTGGGATAATCACGGCATGCCCATCGAGAACGCCGTGAGCCAGCAGTTTCTGCAGCAGGGCAAAACCCCCAGCAAGGTGGAGCTGCGTCAGGCGTGCCGCGCCTATGCCCAGCACTTCGTGGAGGTGCAACGGAAACAGTTTGAGCGGCTGGGGCTGGTGGGCGACTGGGAACATCCCTATCTCACGATGGATTACGCCTTTGAGGCGGGCATCGTGCGCATCTTCGGGGAGCTGGTAAAGCGGGGGTACATTTATCGCGACCTGCGCCCCGTGCTGTGGTGTCCCGTGTGCCAGACCGCGCTGGCGGAAGCCGAGGTGGAGTACGCCCCCAAGGTCTCCGACGCCATCTATGTCGCTTTTCCCATCGTGCGCGACCCGAAGGGCATTTTCGCGAACGCGCCCAATCCCGCCATTCTCATCTGGACGACCACGCCGTGGACGATTCCTGCCAACCTGGCGCTGGCGGTGCATCCTGAACTGGACTACGCGCTGGTCGCCACCGACGGCAAGACATGGGTGCTGGTCAACGAGTTAGTGCCCGCCACGATGGAGACGCTGGGCGTGAAGGAGTATCGCGTGCTGACGACGGTGAAGGGGAGCGAATTAGAGGGCGTGGTGGCACGACACCCGATTTTTGAGCGCGAGTCGCCCGTGGTGCTGGCAGACTATGTGCTGGCGGAAGAGGGGACGGGCGTCGTGCATACCGCACCGGGGCACGGCGCAGAGGACTTCTACACGGGCAAGCGATACGGGCTGCCGATCCTGTGCCCGGTGGACGAGCGTGGCGTGTTCACAGAGGAGGCAGGTGAGTTCGCGGGCTTGCCGATTGCGCCTGAGGGCAACCGCGCCGTCATCCGACGCCTGCAGGAGGTGGGCGCACTGCTCCACTACGCGCCCTACCACCACAACTATCCCCACTGCTGGCGCTGCGACTCGCCCCTGTTGTTCCGCACAACGGTGCAGTGGTTCATGAATATTGACCACATGGGGCATCGGGAAAAGGCGCTTCGGGCAATTGAGGGCGTGCGCTGGATCCCTGAAGAGGGCGAGAACCGCATCAAGGCGATGGTTGCGAACCGCCCCGACTGGTGTCTCAGCCGCCAGCGGGCGTGGGGCGTCGGCATCCCTGCGTTTTATTGCGAGGCGTGCGATGAGGTGTTGCTGACCCCCGAAACTATTGAGGCGGTCGCTCAGAAAATCGAGCAGGAAGGGAGCGATGTGTGGTTCGATAAGCCCGCGGATTACTTCCTGCCTGCGGGCACGCGCTGTGCGAAATGTGGCGCGAGCCAGTTCCGCAAGGAGACCGATGTGCTGGATGTGTGGTTCGATTCGGGGAGCACGCATCGGCTGGTGCTGGAGACGCGCCCTGAACTGCGCTGGCCCGCCGATCTCTACATCGAAGGCTCTGACCAGCATCGCGGCTGGTTCAACGCCAGCCTGATGATCGCGATTGGCACCAAAGACGCCGCGCCCTATCGGATGGTGATTACGCACGGCTTCGTGCTGGACGGCGAGGGGCGCAAGATGAGCAAGAGTGAGGGGAATGTGGTGGACCCGCTGGATGTGGTGCAGAAGATGGGCGCGGATGTGCTACGCCTGTGGGTCGCTTCCACTGAGTATTTTGAAGATGTGCGCCTCTCCGATGAGATTCTCAAATATGTCGCCGACGCCTACCGCCAGATTCGCAACACCCTGCGCTTCATAATCGGCAATCTGGCGGATTTCAACCCCGCAACCGACGCCGTGCCCTACGAACAGCTGCACGAGCTGGATCGCTGGATGCTGGCGCGGTTGCAGGAGTATGTGCGCTACGCGCTTCAGGCATACGAGTCGTTTGAGTATCACCGCTTCTATCATGAGACGCGCCGATTCTGCAATGTGGAGCTGAGCGCGTTCTATCTGGATGTGCTGAAAGACAGGCTCTATGCGAGCGCGCCCGATGACCCCGCACGGCGCTCGGCGCAGACGGTGTTGCTGGAGCTGGCGAGCGTGCTGACGCGCCTGCTGGCGCCGATACTGGTGCATACCGCCGAAGAGGTGTGGCAGCGCCTGCCGTTGCCGAACAAGCCTGCGAGTGTCCACCTCGCCGAGTTCCCGACCGTGCGCGAGGAGTGGCTGGATAAGAGCCTGCTGGAGCGCTGGGAGCGAATTTTAGAGGTACGCGAGGTGGTGAACCGCGCGGTGGAGAGCGCGAAGAACGAGAAGCGCATTCCGAACCCCCAGTCGGCGAAGGTGGTGGTGCATGCCCCGGGCGGGCTGTATGCGCTGTTGAGCCAGTATCCGACGCCGCCGACACCCGATAACCTGCTGGCGCGGGTGTTCGGTGTGTCGCAGGCGGAGGTGGTTCCTGCGAGCGACGAGGCGATTCAGGTAGTGGTGGAGCCGGCGCCGGGCAGCAAGTGCGCCCGATGCTGGCTGGTACTGCCCGAGGTGGGCACACGGAGCGACTATCCCGACCTGTGCGAGCGGTGTGCGCAGGTGGTGGCGACGCTGGCTTAGCCCAGCCGCCCTATCACCGACTCCACCGCCTGACGAATCGCGCCCGATAGCATCAGCGCCCGCACCGCCTCCACATCGGGCGTGAGAATGCGGTCTGCCTCCAGCGGGGGCACGACCTTGCGAATGGCTTGCAGTGCGGCTTTGACGCCCGGACCTGGCTCCAGTGGCTTGTGGAACTCCAGCGCCTGCGCCGCCACCACGAACTCAATCGCAATCACCCAGCGGGCGTTTTCCAGAATCATCCGTGCCTGCCGCGCCGCCGTCGCCCCCATCGACACATGGTCTTCCTGATTCGCGCTGGTGGGGATGGAATCTACCGAGGCAGGATGCGCCAGCACCTTGTTTTCCGAGACGAGGCTGGCGGCGGTGTATTGCGAAATCATCAGCCCGGAGTTCAGCCCGCCCTGCCGTGCCAGAAAGGCAGGCAACCCCGAAAGCGCGGGGTCTAACATATACTCAATGCGACGCTCGCTGATGTTGGCAAGCTCGGCAATCGCGATTTTGGCATAGTCCATCGCGAGCGCGACGGGTTGCCCGTGGAAGTTGCCCGCCGAGATCACGGTCTCGTCTTCGGCGAACACGAGGGGGTTATCAGTAGCGCTGTTAATCTCGCGTTCCAGCACCTCTTTGCAGTGCATCAGGGCGTCGCGCGAGGCGCCATGCACCTGCGGGATACAGCGGAGCGAGTAGGCGTCCTGTACTTTGTCGCAAAACTCGTGGGATTTGTGGATGGGGCTGTTCGCGCCGAGTTTGCGGAAATTTTCGGCGACGACCGCCGCGCCGGGGTGAGGGCGTACTGCTGCCACGCGCGGGTCAAACGGCTTGAGGCTACCCTTGAGCGCTTCGAGGCTCATGGCGCCCGCAATATCGGCGAGCGTGCAGAGTTCGAGCGCGTCGTACACCGTGAGCGCGCCAATCGCGGTCATTGCCTGCGTGCCGTTGATAAGCGCCAGCCCCTCTTTGGCTTCCAGCACGATGGGTTCCAGCCCCGCGCGGCGCATCGCCTCGCCGCCGGGCAAAATCGCGCCTTCATATTCCGCCGTGCCTTCGCCAATCATGGGCAGGCACATATGCGCCAGCGGCGCCAGATCGCCACTTGCCCCCACCGACCCCTGCGAGGGCACAATCGGATGCACCCCCCGATTCAGCATCTCCAGCAGGAGCGTGATGACCTCCGTCCGCACGCCACTGTAGCCCAGCGCAAGGCTCTGCGCCCGCAGCAGCATCATCGCGCGCACTGTTTCGGTGGGCAGCGGCGCGCCGACGCCAATCGCATGGGACAGCAGCAGGTTGCGCTGGAGCAGGCGCGTGTCTTCGGGGCTGATGCGCACCTGTGCGAACTTGCCGAACCCCGTCGTAACGCCGTAGACGACCTGGTTCTCCCGCACGAGCTTTTCAATGAAGGCGCGACTGCGGCGCACGCGCTCGGTTGCCTGTGGGTCCAGTAAGGCGCGGCGTCCCCCTCGCGCTACCGCCACGACGCTGGCTATGTCCAGCGGCTGCCCCACGCGAACATCCTCGTTCTGCATAGGGAATAGGATACCTTGAAGAACGGGGCAGGTAGGTCTTGCTACCTGCCCCTGGGGTGTTGGGTGTTGAGGGAAGGGTTCTCCTTCACGGGTTGGCGGGATTCTGTTGGCGAGCTTTGCGCGCTTCGATGGACTTCAGGCGCGCCTCCCACGCCTGCGCAGGGTCGTCGCCTGCGATCAGGGCTTCATCCCACGGGCGGTACACGCGGAAGTCGCGATGGTCTTTGCGCACGGCTTTCACTTCCCAGTCAAACTCGTAGTTGCCCTGCCCCTTCAACAGCTCCGCGACCTCGATGCCGTCCAGCCCCTTGCGCACGACGCACAAGCCTTTAGACTCAGGCGAGAGAGGGGTCAGTTGCACGGTCATGCCCTGTTCGTCGGCGAGTTTGCGGAAGTGGTCGGGCAGTTCGATGCGGGCGCGCCCGTTGACCAGTCGCGCTGTGCCGCGCACATACATCGCGAGTTCGGGACCTTCAATACAGCCGTACCAGATGTCGCGGGTGGGGTCGTCAGGGTCGGGTTCGCGGAAGAATTTATCCTCCGCAACGAGAGTGCCTCTCCCTCTGCTGGAAATATAGATTTTTGCCCTCTCGGTACCACTACTATCATGAACCGTCACGGCACCATGATCGGGATAGTCGGTCAGATTTGAAAGCTTGGCGTTACCGTGCCCATTCGCTCCGAGTACTTCCAAAAACCCTACATAGGCGCCACCGCCTCTATCTGGTACGCTCATATAAACGCGTCTCCATGTTGGGTCAGTACCGCCTCCGAGCGTGAGGAGATTGCCCCCGACATGTAGGTTGCCGTAGGCGCGTAGCGTGCCCGAAACGGTCATGTTGTCCCACACGCCAATCGTGCCGTCGCCTGGAATCTCCAGCGTGGCGGCGTTCGTCTGGCTCTGCCCCAGCAGATTGCCGGGCAGCACCTGCAGCGTGGTATTGTTGTTCGTGAAGAAGGCGTCGCCGCCGCTCACATGCAGGCGTCCGCTGGGGCTGGTGGTGCCAATTCCGACATTGCCGGTGCCCAGAATGGTCACTATCTCGTTGCCGTTCGGCGCGTCCAGGAACGAGAAACGGTCTCCGGCGCTGAGCAGGTGAATGCGAAACTGGCAGGGTCCCACGCCAAAGCCCATTGAGCCCGACGCGCCCCCGTCCCAGATAGCGAGCTTCGTGTTGGTGGCGACGCCGCCTCCGAGCGACAGGCGCGCCGACGGGCTGCTCGTGCCAATCCCCACATTGCCGTTCGCAGCGATGTAGACATCGGGACCACCTGTGGCGTCGCCATACAGGCGCAGGTCGTTGAAGCCCACCAGCTGATCCAGCCCGAAGATGCTGCGGTCGTTGGCGAGACGCATATCGCCGTTGCCCTGAATGGTCAGGATTTCGTTGCCGTTCGGCGCGTCCAAGAACGAGAAGCGGTTGCTGGAGCTGGGCAGGTGAATGCGAAACTGTGCGGGACCGACCCCAAAACCCATCACGCCCGACGCGCCCCCGTCCCATATCGCGAGCTTGGTGTTGGCGTTATCACCCCCCAGCGACAGGCGCACGGAGGGGCTGCTCGTGCCTATCCCGACATTGCCCGCCGTGTAGAAAATGTTGCTCCCCGAAGTCTGCCACGGGCGCTGGGAGAAGAAGGCAGTCCCAGCATAACTGGCATACGGCGTCGGATTGATTTTCACACGGGGCGAAAGCGTGTTGCCATCAACGCTAATCTCCAGATAGCGATCCGAGCCGTCCCACACAGCGCCGAAGTTCAGCTCCACCGTAAACAGCCCGTTTTGCACATTCACATTCTGGGTAATCGTACTTCCCACCTGAGAGCCTCCTGTGAGCGCGGTGAACAGTTTGAAAGTCATACTGCGCGTGCCGTTCACGGGCTGTCCGTTCTGCTTGAGAAAGCCCTGATAGGTGAACGGTTGTGCAATAACAGGGCTGGCGAGTAGGGTCGCCAGCACAATAACAAACCCAAGCCAGAGCGTGCGTTTCATTGGTCTGACCTCCATGCGTCTACTATACACCGAAACGGTGCGAATGCGCGAAATTTGCGCAAAAATGCAACACCTGTGGCGTGCGGAAGCGGGACTTCCGCACGCCAGATTAGCAGGGGGTTAGCGGCTAAGAGGCGAATGCTTTCGCGCGTGCCGATAGTGTGCCAGAAACTCGCGAAAGAGCGCCTCATACAGGCGGGCATCCTGGGGGATTGGCTTGAAAACTGCCTGACAAGGGATTTTCTCGGCAATGGTCTCCCAGCGGTTCCAGCCGAGCGCGACGCTGGCGAGCATCGCCACGCCCCGCACGGTTGCGAACTGCGGCTGCGCCATCTGCCACACCTCGCGGTTCAACGCCGAAGCGATAATCTGGCACCAGAGCGCGGAGTGCGCCCCGCCGCCAATCAGGCGTATCGGCTCCAGCCGACGCCCCGCGAGGCGCTCCACATACCGCAGGAGCCACTTCGCGTTCAGCGCCACGCCCTCCAGCACCGCTCGCACGAAGTGCCCCCGATGATGCGCCAGCGACACCCCGTAAAAACCGCCCCGCACATGGGGGTTCTCCACTGGCGTGCGCTCGCCGAAAAGCCACGGCGCGAACATCAGTCCCTCGCTGCCAGGGGGTATCGCACTTGCCCATGAGTCCATCTGGCGATAGGCGTCGGGGGGCGCACCGTTGGAGAAAAGGAGCCTGTCGCGCAGGAAATCCAGACACGCGCCTGCGGTCTCCTGCTCGTCAGCGATAAAGTAGCGTTCGGGGATGCCCGCGGGCAGGGTCGCAAGGTTGTGAAAGATGTCCGTGCGCTTGAAGGGCACATGGCAGCTGATCCATGCGGAGGTGCTGAGCGCCATATGCGCCTCAAAATCGCGCACGCCCCCAGAGCCAATCGCAGAAGCGTGCAAATCGGGCGTGCCTGCCACCACAGGAACGCCCTCAGGCAACCCCCACTCCTGCGCGACGGCAGGCACAAGACCCCCCAGCACCGTCGTGCTGGGGACCAGTGGCGGCAACTTCTCGCGTGGGATTCCCGCCCAGCGGAGCAGGGTTGGGTGGTAGTCCACGCGCGCGAGATTGCGATTATCGGTAAGCCAGTGGAGCGTGATGGCTTCGTAAGTGCTGGCGAGACGCCCTGTAAGGCGCAGGTTCAGATAGTCTTTCGGCTCCAGAAAGCAGGCGGCGGCGCGGAAGGTTTCTGGCTCGGCGTGCTTGAGGTAGAGGATGTGCGCAATCGGGTCTTTGCCCGACTTGCCCGGCGCGCCGCCCGTGAGCCGAAGCCATGTCCACAACTTGCCGAGGTGATAGCCTTCAAAGCGGGGGAAGCCGCCAATCAGCTCGCGCACATAGGGCGCGCCGCGCGTGTCCAGCCAGATAATCGCCGGGCGCAAGGGATTGCCTGCTTCGTCTATCGCGACGGTTCCCGACCACTGGGCGGTGCAGGCAATCGCGCCAATCTGCTCGGGCGGGACGGGATGTTCCTGCCACAGCCGATGGATGGCGCGGGTGAGCGTCTCAAACCATGCGTGGGGGTCCTGCTCCGCGCCGCCGTCGGGCAGAAGCGAAACGGTGTGTGGCTCCGCCGTCCACGCCACCAGCGCGCTTTCGGCTGAAACGAGCGCCGCCTTGACCGCCGAAGTGCCCAAATCCAGTGCCAGCACCAGTTTTTGTGGCATGCTGATAGAGTGTACCTGCAGGTTTCAGGCAAGAGGTATCCTTTTGTGTGGGATGAGTCTGATTAACAGCACCGACACCATCGCGAGCATCGCCACGCCACCCGGCGAAGGGGGGATTGGGATTGTGCGCGTCAGCGGGGCAAGGGCATTCCCGATTGCGGAGCGTATCTTTCGCGCCCGTCATGCGCCGCCGTTTGAGAGCCATCGGATATACTTCGGTGCGCTCTACGACCCCGCCACGGGCGAGATGCTGGACAGGTGTCTGCTTTTGCCCTATCGCGCGCCGCACAGCTACACGGGCGAGGATGTGGTGGAGTTCAGTTGCCACGGCAGCCCCTATCTGTTGCGTCGGGTGCTGGAAGTGGTGTGGCGCGAGGGGGCGCGTCCCGCCGAGCCGGGCGAGTTCACTCAGCGCGCGTTTCTGAACGGCAAGCTGGACTTAGCGCAAGCCGAGGCAGTCGCCGACCTGATTCGCGCCCGCACCGACGCCCAGCATCGCGCCGCCTTAGCCCTGCACGAGGGCAGGCTCTCGAAGGAGGTGCATGCGCTCACCGAGAGTCTGCTGGGGCTGCTGGCGACGGTGGAGGCGCATATTGACTTCTCGGAGGAGATTGGCGAGCTGAACCCCGCCAGCCTGATTCCGCAGGTAGACGCGCTGATTCAGCAACTGGATGGGTTGCTGGCGCAGGCGCGTCGCGGCAGGCTGATCCGCGAGGGCGTGCGCGTGGCGATTGTGGGGCGCCCGAATGTGGGCAAGTCGTCGCTGCTGAATGCACTGCTGGGCGAGGAACGCGCGATTGTGACGCCCATCCCTGGCACCACGCGCGATGTGATTGAGGAGAGCTTTCAGGTGAAGGGCGTTCTGTTCGTGGTGGCGGACACGGCGGGACTGCGAGAAAGCGCCGATGTTGTGGAGCGACTGGGCATGGAGCGCACACGCAAAGCCATTCAGCAGGCGGACCTGATTTTGCTGGTCGCCGACGCCAGCGCGGGCTGGAGCGAAGCGGACGAACGCCTGCGCCAGAGCCTGCCCCCCGAAACGCCGCGCCTGCTGGTGTGGAACAAGATAGACCTGATAGACCTTGCCCAGCGCCCCACGCGGGATGGCGAGCATCAGGTGTGGATTTCTGCGCTGACGGGGCAGGGGATGGAGGCGTTGCTGGAGGCGCTGCTGGAGGCGGTGGGACTCACAGGCGTCGGCGAGGAGACGCTCACGCTGACCCACATGCGCCATATTGAGTCGGTGCGCACGGCGCGGGAGAGCCTTCTGCAGGCGCGCGCGAGCCTTGAGGCAGGCATGCCCCCCGACATTGTGGCGGTAGACCTGCGCGCCGCGTGGCTGGCGCTGGGCGCCATCACGGGCGAAACCGTGGACGAGGCACTGGTCGCCCGTATTTTCCGCGATTTTTGTATTGGGAAGTAAATTATTTGCTTGTGGCGGGCGCGAGCGCGTTGCGAACTGCCACAATCTGCGCCATCAGCTGGGCGAACGCCGCAGGCGTCAGCGACTGGGCGCCATCGGAGAGTGCCCGCTCTGGATGGGGGTGAACCTCAATCAGCAAGCCGTCGGCGCCTGCCGCCACCGCCGCCAGCGCCACTGCAGGCACATACCGCGCGTGCCCAATCCCGTGGCTGGGGTCCACAATAATCGGCAGGTGAGAGTTATGCTTGATGATGGGCACGGCATTAATATCCAGCGTGTTGCGGGCGTAGGTGCGGTCAATCGGCACGACGCCGCGCTCGCAGAGCATCACCTGCTCGTTGCCCTGTGTGAGGAGGTATTCGGCGGAGGCGAGCCACTCATCAATCGTGGCGCTGGGGGCGCGCTTCAGCAACACGGGCTTGCCTGAACGCCCCGCCGCCACCAGCAGCGGAAAATTCTGCATGCTTCGGGCGCCAATCTGCAGGATGTCCACATACTCGGCGACCATCTCCACATCGTGGGGGTCTATCACTTCACTGATGGTCAGAATGCCCACCTCTTCGGCGACGACACGCAGGATTTCCAGCCCCTCGCGCTGAAGCCCCTGGAAGGAATAGGGCGAGGTGCGCGGTTTATAGGCGCCTGCCCGCAAAATCTGAGCGCCCGCCTGTTTGACCGCGAGCGCCGCCTCGCGCAGCTGTTCGTAACTTTCTACAGCACAGGGACCCGCCATCACCACGAAGTGCCCGTTGCCGATACGCACATCGCCGATCCGAATTTCTGTCGGCTGGGGGTGAAAGCTTCGCGAGGCGAGTTTGTAGGGGCGGGTGATGTGAATCACCTGATCCACGCCGTCCATCGCCGAGAGGGTCTCGTCCAGCACGGGGCGCAGGCTGGGCGGTATCGCGCTGGGGATGCCAATCGCCGTGCGTTCGCCCCCAGGTAGCACCAGCGACTTCAGCCCGTGCGAATGGATCACCTCAACAACTGCCTGAATCTGCTCTTCGGTTGCGTCCTTATTCATAAGCACCATCATAGCGGAATATAAGCCCTCCTTCTGCCGAAGCCCCCTCGCTTCAGGGAATATTATACCATCTGGGGGTGTTTATCGTGGGGGATACGGGTTTCGTCGTATGGGAAACTCTTCAGGTACTGTTGCGATGCAATTGTAGCGCACCGCCTGAGTGCCCTCGCGATACCATTTCAGCACAGGGGGTCTATGGACTGTGGTAGCGCAGATTCCACGCTGTCTTCCCCACACTGAAGCTGCGCTTCAGCACTCCATACTCGCGGTGCTGAAAATAAAATGCAAAGGCACTTAGTACCAGTCTTCCACCAGCAAGCCTGGTACCCGCTGAAACTCAGCAAGATTATGAGATACCAAAATGAGACCCCGCGAGAGAGCAATCCCTGCTATGAGCGTGTCTAATGTACCGATGGGTAAACCTATGCGTTCTAACTCGGCTCGAATCTTTGCCGCATGGGATGCTGCTGAAGTGTCAAATGGTACTACGGTAATCCATGTCAATAACTGTTCCAGCTGGAGTTGCGCACGCTCTGGCTGGCGCGAACGATTTATGCCAACCTGCAGCTCGTAGAGGGAGATTGTTGAGATGGCAATCTCTGTGGGAGGCGTTTGAATCAAAAACTCCGCGACCTGTCCTTTCCCCTTGAAAAAGTAAATCACCGTGTCGGTATCCAACAAAAACCTAAGGCTGTTCACGGGGCGATTCAACCTCCAGAGCGCGACGAAGTTCGTCGGGTTCGGGAAAATCGTCTTGCCAGACGCCTGCTAGCTGACGCACCACCTCATGCCACTCCGCACGGCTCCACTGCTGCAAGAGCTCGGCAATCAATGCCTCGACACTGACGCCGCGCTCGCGCGCCCTCTGCTGTAATTGTGCCAGCGTGTCCGGATCAACCTGTACGGTTATCGTGGCCATTCCCAGAGAGAGTATACCCTGATGCCCAGGCTGCGGTTGCACAGTTCCGAACATTTTCACCCTCGTACTGGGAGTTTGAAGGATACTCTGCTTTCCTGACGGCACGCTACTCTCTTCATGGACTGTCCCATAACACATTCCCGCACCCGAATCGTCTATACTCTTAGGGAGGGAAACCCGATGCGAAAAATGAGTCTTTCAGGGTTAGCGCTGACGCTTTTGCTCGGCGCATGTGGTACAGGGGGTGTGGGTACGAACCCCAGCCCAACGCCCAGTCCCCAGAAGACGAAGGAGACGCCTGTGAAACTCGAACCGAAGATAACGGACGCGACGCTCGGCTTTGCATGGAGACTGGTGAACCAGCTGGAAAGCGCAGAAGAGGGGCGCAACCTGTTTTTCTCACCGCTTTCGGTGTCGCTGGCGCTCTCGATGGCACTGAACGGCGCAGAGGGCGAGACCTATCAGCAGATCGCCAAAACGCTTGGCTATGAGAATCTCTCGCTGGACGCGGTGAATGCGCAGTCGGCTTTGCTGATGCAGACCCTGCGCTCGCCCGACCCGAAAGCCGAGGTGAGCGTCGCCAACAGCCTGTGGGTCGCCGAAGGCTTTCCGATAGAGGCAGATTTTGTGAAACGGCTCCAGCAGTTTTACGACGCCGAAGCGCAGAATCTGGACTTCGCCCGTGCGCCCGAAGCCGCCGCCCAGCGCATCAACGAATGGGTCAAAGCGCAAACCCGCGAGATGATTCCGAAACTGTTTGAAGCCAACGCCTTCAACGCCGACACTGTTGCTGTGCTGGTGAACGCGCTCTACTTCAAAGGGAAGTGGCAGAAGCCGTTTTCCAAAGACGCGACCCACGAAATGCCCTTCCGCATGGAGAATGGGCGCACGAAGCCCGTGCCAATGATGATGACCTCAGGCAAGTACCCCTACTACAAAGGCGACGGGTATCAGGCGGTGGCGTTGCCGTATGGCGAGGGCAATCTGATGTTCTATCTGCTCCTGCCCGATGAGGGGCGCACGGTGGCACAGCTGGTTGAACACATGAACCCTGAACGCTGGAAGCAGATGACGACGCAGATGAAATCCACTGAAGGCGATGTGGGGCTGCCGCGCTTCCGCGTGGAGACGCAATACGCCCTCAAGCCCATTCTGCAGCAGCTTGGCATGGAGACGCCTTTCCAGCCCGACGGCGCGGATTTCAGCCGAATCAATCGCGCATATGGGAAGAAGATTTACATCAATCAGGTGATTCATAAGGCGGTTGTGCAGGTGGACGAAGAGGGAACCGAGGCTGCCGCCGCGACGGGCATCGAGATGCGGATTACCGCCGCGCCAGTGAACCACTTCACCGTGATTGCCGACCGCCCGTTCCTGTTCGCGATTGTGCATCAGCCGACGGGCGCGGTTCTGTTTATGGGGATTGTCCGGGAGCCGTAGCCTCTTTGCGGCTGAGCCACGCGCTGACCAGCGCCGTGAGCAGGATTAGCCCTGCCAGAATCGCGCCTGCGGTAATTCGGGTGGCGCGCGGCGATTCCGCGAGGGGCGCAGCGACCTGCGCCAGCGGGAGCAGAACTACCAGCCCCGCCATAGCGAGGGGATAGACCCATCGCTGGAGGGGGTTGCCGTACAGGTAGGCACTCAGCGCGGCGCCCAGCGCGCCTGCTGTCCAGCCCGCGCCGGCACGCTCGGTCATCAGCGCTACAAGCGCCAGCGGCGCCCCTGCCGACCAGAAGCCCGCGGTCAGCGTGCGCCACAGGGGCGACTCCTCACGCCGCTGGCTCCACCAGAGCGCCAGCACGCCCAGCCCCACCAGCGCCAGCAGAAAGCCAAAGAGCGCAAACGGCTGATAGAGGTCGGCGCGCGGTGGGCGTAATGGGTAGGTCAGCACAAACAGGCGAAGCCCCACCATCATCGTAAGCAGGAACGCGCCCGCCGTATACAGAGCGCGCTCCTGCGGTTCCGTGCGCATTAGTGAACCCTGCGCCATCACCAGCGCGTACAGGCTCACCATCAGCGCACTGAGCGCCATCCCGTAGCCCTTCATTACCCCGAAACTCGCCAGTAGCACCGCCACCCAGACCAGCACGCTGTAGCGCCCCCACTCCTCGCTGCTGGCGAACCCGCGCGCGAGCGTTGCGCCCACCAGCGTAATCAGCACCAGCTCCAGCCATGGGGACTCGGAACCGCTGAGCCGATAGCCAACCGCCGTCGCGGTGAAGCCCGCAAAAAGCAGGGCGTAGGGAAGCCACCACGAAACCAGCCCTTTGCGCCCGCGCCATGCCACCACCAGAAGGGTCAGGATGGCACAGCCCGCCATGCAAACCGCCAGCCAGCGCGGCGTGTCCGCCTTGAACGCCAGCACTGAAGCCCAGCTGAGGCTCAACACGCCGAGCGCGATCGTTTCCGACTCGTGCCACGCCCTGCCCAGCAGAATCCAGAACAGCGCGGTGGCGATGCCGATGCCCCACACGGCGTACACGAAATCGTTGGGCAGGAGCGCCAGCCCCAGAATCGGCGCCCAGAGCGGCAGGATGGCTCCCCACGCCTGATGCCAGCGCATGCCCAGAAACGCTCCCATCAGCCACAAGCCTGCCGCTACCAGCACGCCCCAGCCCAGCGCGCCCCCTGCCTGAAAGTAGGGCAGCGGCTCCGAAGGCACGGTCAGCCCGAACGCCAGCAACGCCAGCAGCCACACGCCCGACAGCGCGAAGAAGGGGAACCCCTCACGGAGGCGCGCCATCAACACCGCCACAAAGCCCAGCCCGAAACAAACGCCCGCAACTGCCCAATCCAGAGCGTCTATCATCTGGTTCGCCTCCCTGCAGTCGTGAAAAATGTACCCGAAAAGATAGATGTACGAACAACATAAGGGTTTCACGGCGTCCCACCCCAAAACCTCACGCATGTGGGGTATACTTTTCCCCAGCATCGCAAACCGATTCAAGGAGGAGCCAGCAAATTGAGCAAAATAGGGATTGGGATTATCGGAGCAGGTGGCATTGCACAGGGGCAGCACATGCCCGCCTATGCACGACTGAGCGATAAGGTTCAGATTGTGGCGGTCGCCGATGTGAATGAGGATGCCGCACGCGCCGCCGCCGAGAAGTTCAATGTGCCCCATATCTACACCGACTATCGGGAGATGCTCCAGCGGGACGACATCCACGCCGTGAGCGTCACCACGCCCAACTTTCTGCATAAAGACGCCACGATTGCCGCGCTGGAAGCGGGCAAGCATGTGCTGTGCGAGAAGCCTCTGGCTCGTAATCACCACGAGGCGCGCGAGATGGTGCAAGCCGCGCGGCGCACAGGCAAAATCCTGCAGGTGGCGCTCCAGTGGCGCTTTTCGGGCGTGGCGCAGTTCCTGTATAAATACATCCGCGAGGAGGGCAACCTGGGCGAGATTTACTACGCCCGCGCGCATGCCCTTCGCCGACGCGGTATCCCCGGCTGGGGCGTGTTTATCGACAAGGAGAAACAGGGCGGCGGACCGCTTATTGACATCGGCGTGCATATTCTGGACGCGACCCTCTGGCTGATGGGCTATCCCAAGCCCGTCTCGGCGTTCGGCGCTACCTACACCAAGTTCGGCAACCGCCCCGATGTCGTCGGGCTGATGGGGCAGTGGGACTACACGAAGTTCACCGTTGAGGACTTCGCGGTGGGTCTCATCCGCCTCGAAAACGGCGCGACAATTACGCTGGAGTCCAGCTTCTGCGCCAATATCGAGGGCGATGAGTTCAACACCCTGCTGCTGGGCGACAAAGGCGGTGTGTTCGCGAACCCGATTGGCAGCCCGCCCGTGCGCATCTTCACGGAGCATAACCGCACGCTTTACAATATCGAGCCTGCCCACCTGCCGCAGGTGAACGCCTACCATGCGGAGGTGGAGGCGTTTATCGATGCGATTCTGAACAATAAGCCCTCGCCCGTGCCCGGCGAACACGGGTTCTACCTCAACGCTATTCTGGACGCCATCTATGAGTCCTCCGAGACCGGGCGCGAGGTGCGGATAGACACTTCGCTGTAAGAGCGCCGAACGCTTCAGGAGCGCGGGGCAGGCATGCCCGCTTGCTCCGCGCTCTGGCATATAACCTGCCTTTAACCTCCTCATCGGATACAATCTCATGCATGGAAGCCATGCGACGCTACGGATGGAGCCTCTGGGTTTTGTTGTGTGTGGTCTCGGTGTTTGCACAACCCCACCCACTGCTGAATGCAGGACCGATGCTGGCATACGCCGAGATGACCGAGACCGCAATCTGGGTACAGACGACCCGCCCCGCAACGGTGCAGATTCGCTACTGGCAGAAAGGACGCCCCGAAACCAGTCGCCTGACCCCGCCCATTCACACGAATGCGGAGGGCGACCATATCGCGCTGTTCCGCCTGACGAATCTGCCGTTTGGCACGCGCTTTGAGTATGAACTCTATATCGATGGCGAACGAGTGGCGCGTGACTATCCGCTGGAGTTTCAGACGCAGCCCCACTGGCGCTGGCGCACCGAGCCGCCAGAGTTCAGTTTCGCTGTCGGCTCTTGCGCCTACTTCAACGACCCCGTAGTAGACCGTCCGGGCGCGCCTTACGGCGGTGATTACGAGATTTTTCTCGCGATTCACCGCTTGCGCCCCGATTTTATGCTCTGGCTGGGCGATAATATCTACTATGTGGAACCCGACTGGCTCACGGAATCGGGGATGCGCCACCGCTGGCGCATGAGCCGACGCTATCCTGAACTTCAGCCCCTGCTTGCCAGCACGCACCACTATGCCATCTGGGATGACCACGACTACGGTCCCAACGATAGCGACTCCAGTTATCGCCTTAAGGATGTGGCGCTGAAGGTGTTTGCCGACTACTTCCCGCAGGTGCGCTACGGCTTGCCCGAAGCGCCCGGCTGTTTCTACCGTTTTGAGTGGGGCGATGTGGAGTTCTTTATGCTGGATGACCGCACCTATCGCACGCCCAACAAGATGAGCGTCTCGCCCGAGAAGCGCATGCTGGGCAAGGCGCAGATGGAGTGGCTCAAAAACGCCCTGCGAAACTCTCAGGCAACCTTCAAAATTATTGCCAACGGCGGGCAGATGATTAACCCGATGGTCTATTTTGAAGGTTTCGGGCTGTTTCCCGAAGAGCAAAAAGAGCTGCTGGACTTCATAGTGCGGGAGAAGATTACGGGCGTGGTGTTTTTGTCGGGCGATCGGCACATGACCGAGCTGTTGCGCGTAACGCCCCCGGGCGGCTACCCCCTGTACGAACTGACCTGCAGCCCGCTCACTTCGGGTCCTGCGCGGGGTCATCCGGCGGAAGCGAACAACCCGGCGCGTGTGGAAGGCACATGGGTGACTCAGCGCAACTTTGCCTTAATCAAAGTGCGTGGCAAGCGCGGTGAGCGCGAGCTGGTTCTTGGCGTGTACGACAAGGACGGCAACCGTTTGTGGGAGCGCACCCTTAACGAGCGCGAGCTGCGCTGGTGAAATGAGAAAGCCCCTCCACCATCGGAGGGGCTTTTGAAGTTTAAACTGGCGGTTTGCGGTTCCGCAAGAAAGAGGGGACTTCCAGCTCTTCGGGGCTGGGTCTGCCGGGGCGTGTTTCGGGTGGCTGGATTGTCGAGCGCTCGTTCGGGCGTACTGGGGGGAGGGGAGTAGACTGGAGTCGCGGGTTGGGCTGCTCCAGTGGGTGCGGGTCCCGCTGCGCACGCGGCGTAATCACCGCTTTGCCTTCTGGCGCCTCCGGGAAGCCCGTGGCGATAATGGTGACCTGCACCACATCGCGCATCTCGGGGTTAATCACATGCCCGTAGAAGATATTGGCTTCTTCGGGGTCGCCCAGTTCGTGCAGGAACGACATTGCGGCGCGGAACTGCTGGGTGTTGAGCTCCTCGCTGGAGGTGATGTTGACCAGCATGCCGCGCGCGCCCTCGATAGAGCTTTCCAGCAGGCGGCTGTTGATGGCTTCCTGCACGGCTTGCAGCAGGGCGTTTTCGCCCGTTCCCTTTCCGATGCCCATCAGCGCAGTCCCCGCGTTATGGAGAACCGTGCGTACATCCGCGAAGTCCACATTAATGAAGCCGGGGTTATAGATGACATCGACGATTCCCTGCACAGCGTGTCGCAGCACATCGTCGGCGATGCGGTACGCTTCGGTGATGGGGATATTATGGTCCGCCGTGTCGATAAGGCGGTCGTTATGGATGAGGATGAGGGCATCCACATTCTGCTTGAGGTTGCGGACACCCTGTGCGGCGATATTGGCGCGGCGTTTCCCTTCGAAGCTGAAGGGATAGGTAACCACGGCGACGGTGAGGGCGCCCAGGTTGCGTGCGATCTCGGCGACGACGGGCGCGGCGCCCGTGCCCGTGCCCCCACCCATCCCTGCGGTGATGAAGACCATATCCGCGCCGGCGAGGAGCCGTTCAATCTCCTCGCGGTTTTCTTCGGCGGCGCTTTTACCCGTGTCGGGATTGCCGCCTGCGCCCAGTCCGCGGCAAACGGTCTTCCCCAGCTGCAGATGGATGGGAGCCTTCGACTTGAGCAATACCTGCGCGTCCGTATTCATTGCAATAAACTCAACGCCCTGCACGCCCACCTCTACCATGCGGTTGACGGCGTTGCCTCCGCCGCCGCCCACACCAACCACCTTGATAGAGGTGGACCACTCAACGATTGGCAGATCGCTTTGCTGAGTCTCGGTCAATTGCTTGTTCGGTTTTGCCATGTTTGCACTCCTTGCTGAGGGTGTTCGTCAGGAATGTCGCCTGAAAATGCGACGAGCTTTTTGCATAATCTGTTGCCATAGGTTGAGAAGACCATTGGGTGCCATAGCGGGGGGCGTATTTTGCGCCCCGTAGAGAACCAGCCCGATTGCGGTTGCGTAAGCGGGTTGAAGCAGTTCCTGAGAGAGTCCCGCAATGGCGGGCTGGGGGGTGCCCAGTCGGACGGGCAGGGGGTCAAAAATCTGCCGCCCCAGTTCGGCAGTGCATGGCAGGCATGCGCCGCCGCCGGTCAGCACCACGCCTGCGGCAAGCTTGTCATAAAGACCAGAGTCCATCATCTCCGCTTTTGCTAAATTAAGCAGTTCTTTCATACGCTCTTCGATGACCTCCGCGAGCAGGCGACGGGGGATGCGCCGCTCCTGCTGGGTGCTAATCTCCCTATAGGATACCCGTTCCTCTTCGGGCACATAGGGCGAATAGGCGCACCCGTGCGCGATTTTGAGCCTTTCTGCCTCTTCGGGCGAAACAACCCGAAACAGCAGATAGATGTCGCGTGAGACGCTCTGCCCGCCTAACGGCACGATGCTCGAATAGGCGAGCGCGCCTTCGTGGAAGATAGCGACATCGGAAGTGCCGCCGCCGATATCGATTAACGCGACACCCACCTCGCGCTCTTCTTCAGAAAGCACCGCCAGACCCGAAGCGAGCGGCTCCAGCACCAGCGCTTGCGGCGTTAGCCCCGCGCGCTCCACGCAACGCCGAATATTCTGCAAAAAGGTCAGACCTCCTGTTATTAACACCCCCTCCGCCTCCACATGGCGGGCGCTCATGCCAAGCGGGTTCAGCACATGGGGCTGACCGTCCAGAATATATTGCCGAATCACCACATGCAGCAGCTCGCGGTCGGGGGAGAGCATCACCTGCTGGAGCTGGAATTTGAGGCGTTCAAGGTCTTCGGCGGTCACTTCGCGGTCGGGGCGGGTGATGGTGATTTCCGCGCGTCGGGGAATCGATTCGATATGCGCTCCCGTAACGCCCACAAAGGCGTGGGTGATCTCCACATCGGCTTTCTGTTGGGCTTCCTGAACCGCTTTCTGGATGGCGCTGGTGGTCTCTTCGAGGTCTACCACCTGCCCCTGGCGCAAGCCTTTGCACGGGCTGGAGCCGTGCGCAATCACCTCCAGCGCGTGGTGGGCGTTCCATCGCGCTGCCACACAGCAGACTTTGGTCGTGCCGATATCCAGCCCAACGATCAGGTTCATCCGCGTTGCCTCTTGAGCGAAATCTGGTTCAGGTAGTAGCGTCGGATGAGCGAGAGGTTCAAAAACATCCGACCGCCCAGCGTGACCACCGCGGCGAGGAACAGGTCTACCCCCAGTCGGTCGCCGAGGTAGGCTAACAGCGAGGCGAGCAGGGCGTTCACAATAAAGCCTGACACGAACACATCGGGATGGAAGCGCCCTTCCAGCGCGGCGCGCCAGCCCCCGAACGCGGTATCCAGCCCTGCCAGCGCCGCCAGCGACAGATACGCCGACCACTCCGATGGAATCGGCACATTCACAAACAGATAGGCAATCACGATGCCCAGCACCAGTCCCAGCAAGCCCACGGCAATCATTTGGGTTTCTCCTCCGAAGCGACAGGGCGTGCGAAGCGAAACTGGGTAGACCCCGTGTAGGCGGGGATGCGCACCGAGGCGAGTTGCTTAATCTCCACCATTTTGGGGTCGGCTTCAATAATATCCTGAAGCACGCCGCCCGGCATGCGCATCGCGCTTTCCAGGGTCTGGGGGTCGCCAATCGCGTGAATCACGAAGGGCGACGCCATTTTCACATCGTTGATGAAAATCACGGGTCCCACGCAGCGAATGCCCGTAGAGGCGACGATGCGTTGCCCGTTGATGCTGATGGCTTCTGCGCCTGCCTGACGCAGTTCGTTCACCACCCTGAGCAGGTCGTAATCGTGAATGATAAACAGGTCGGGGAGCGCCGACTCGATGGAGCCGGGGTCTACTTTTTTGGTGCTGTCGCGCAGGATGAGTTCGATGCCCGGTCCTTCCACATCGGTCAGCCCGGCGAGCATTTTGGCTTCCTGCAGGCTCTGGTTGAGAACCTGCGCCTGCTTTGTGCCTGTCGCGAGGGCGTTTTCGAGTTCGGTGATGCGGGTGCGCAGGCTGCGAATCTCCTCTTCCAGGGCTTGCGCCGAGCGTTTTTCCTGCAGGTAGGCGCGTGCTAAATCGGGGAAGCGGGCGCTGGGCAGCTCTGCCGTGCGAATTTGCACCTGCGCTTTGAGCGACACCGCCAGCAGGATGCCCACCACCAGCCAGATGAGGAAGAAGGTAATCATTTGCGTGCGGCGATTTTCACTCATGCACTTCACCCCCTGTGAGTTTAATCGCGGGCGCGGCGGGCGATTTGATGTCCACATACTCCCAGCGCGCCATCTGCGTATCGGCATGCGCCAGAATCTGGCAAATCAGTGGGATTTGTTCGCTCAGGGGCGCGGCGTCCCCCAGTCGGAAGGTCAGTTCGAAGTCGTGCGCGTGCGGCTGGCAGTAGAGCAATAGCTCCCCCGACTCGGCAATCAGGATTCTGGCTTGTCGGGTGCGTCCTGCCTCGTGAACGGCTTTCAAAACTTCAAAAGCGCGCCGCATCGCTGGGTGTTTCATCTCGCCATCCGCTGGAGGTTCGGCGGGCGTTGTGGTGCGAATCACGCCGCCCGAAACCATGGCAGGAGGTTTCGGCGCGTGGAACAAAAATCCTGTCGGGTCGAGGTAGCGTTTTTCGCCGTTCGGGTAGCGTACTTCGATAAAGGGTTCCCGGGGTTGCACGCGCAACTGCGCCTGATGGGGCGTTTGAGGGCGCCATGTGGCGTCTGCCACCCAGCCCATCTGCTGGAGGGTGCGCTCGGCACGCCGCGGCAGGTCGGATAGGGGGATGGGGGTTTGAAGGCAGGAGGCGAGCTGGGCTTGCACGGTGGCGCGTGCCGGCTCTGGTACGCCCGTAATCTGGAGCGTTTGCAACTGGGTCCGCGGCGAGAACCAGAGGCTCGCGCTAAGCGTTGTCAGTACCGCATAAGCCAGCACGGTATCCAGTTTGCGCAGGAACGCAGTCCAGTTCCAGCGCGGCGCGCCCCCTGAAGCGCGTTTGCGACGCCCGCGCGAAGGTTCGGAGGGGGTAGCGCGGAGTCGTCCCCCCGGCTCGATCACCGGGATAGAGTGCGGCGCTGGAATGCGCGTGCGGCGTCCCCCTGAACGCTTGCGAAGCCTCATAACCCCTCCAGTGCATCCTGAATAATGCGCTCAATCAACTCGGCGAAGCTAATCCCCGCGGCTTCGGCACTGCGCGGGAGCAGCGAAGTTGGTGTCAAACCGGGCACGGTGTTAACCTCCAGCACATAGGGAGTGTGGTCGTGTACGATCATGTCCACGCGGCTCAAGCCTCTGCATCCCAGAGCGCAGTGCGCCGTTACGGCGGTCGCTTTGAGCAGTTCCAGCACCTCTTCGGGCAGGCGCGCGGGCACAATCTCTTCTGTCATGCCGGGGATGTACTTCGCTTCAAAGTCGTAATAGCCCGATTTGGGAGCAATCTCCACAGGGGGCAGGGCGATTGGCTCGCGCGTGCCCAGCACGGGCACGGAGACCTCCATTCCCTCAACAAAGGCTTCCACGAGGGCGGCGCTATCAAAGGTGAGCGCCTTGCGCAGGGCATTCGGCAGGGCGTCCCATGTATGCACGCGCGTGGTGCCCAGCGTAGACCCGCCCTGATTCGGTTTCACAATCACGGGCAACTGGAGCGCCTGCTGAACCCGTTCGCAGGTCTCCCACGAGTCGTCGTGTGCCAGCACGGCGGGGGGTGTGGCTAAGCCTGCCTCTTTGAACAGAATCTTGGCGGCGTGCTTGTTCATGGCTAACGCGCTGGCAAGCACCCCAGAGCCTGTGTAGGGGATGCCCAGCAGCTCCAGCAAGCCCTGAATCGCCCCGTCCTCGCCGTGCCGACCGTGCAGGGCGATGAAGGCGAGGTCAGGGTGCTCTTCGCTGAGCAATTCTTTGAGGCTCCAGACGCCCTCTTTCGCGCGGGGCAGGGCGGGGTCAACAGGGATGCCGATATAGCGTTCGGGGTTCAGCGCCTGCAGGACGCGCATCCCCGACAGAAGCGACACATCCCGTTCGGGCGAGTCGCCTCCCATCAGCACCGCGATTCGGAGGCGTCGTACCTGCCCGCGCTCTTCGAGCATGCGGAGTATCACGGGCGCAATCTGATCAATGTCGCCTGCGCCCATCGTAATCACCACATCGTTCGGCTTGAGGTGGGGCAGCAGGCGCGAGGGAATCTGCTCCTTGATGGGGAGGTAGAGTGTGGGGGGCGTTTCGCGTGCGAGCAGTCCGTCGGCAATCAGCGCGGCGCTCACTCCCGGGATGGGCTTCTCGCGGGCGGGATAGATATCGGTGATGACCACAAAATCGGCACGGGCGAGGCTCTCAACAAAGCCCGCGAGATGGTCGCGCGTGCGACTATACATGTGGGGCTGGTAAATCACCACCAGCCGACGGTTGGGAAACCGCTGGCGCAGAGCGTTCAGCGTGGCGTGGATTTCCACCGGGTGGTGGGCATAGTCGTCTATCACCACCACACCGCCCGCTTCACCCACAATTTCCTGACGCCGTTTAACTCCATGAAACTGCGCCAGCGCCGCCCGCTGCACCTCTATCGGGATTTGAAGCATCAGCGCGGTCGCAATCGCGCCCAGCGCGTTCTGCACATTGTGGTCGCCGGGGTAGGGCAGGTGGAACGCGGCTTGCGTGCTGGCGCCCAGAAACAGAGGCGCGTAAACCACAAAATCGGTCGCCGTATGGGAACGGGCGGTAATCTGACCCTGAACTTCGTTCTCGGCGCCGAACCCGTAGGTTACCATCGGGCGCTTCTGCCCCGTGTATTGCTGAATGCGCTTGATGAGCTGCTGCACGCCCCGGCTATCGCCCCCCAGAATGTGGGCGCCGCCCGGCTTGACCCGATGGAGAAACCGCTCAAAGCTCTGCAAAAGCCGCTCCAGCGTGCCGTGATAGTCCAGATGGTCGGGGTCAATATTCGTAACCACAGCGATTTCGGGCTGGATGTCCAGAAACGACTCGTAAGCCTCGCAGGCTTCCACGACAGCCCACTCGCCCTGCCCCAGTCGGATGTTGCCCTGCCACGGTTCGGGGTAGGGGGTATCCGCGCCGATCAGCACCAGTGGGTCGTAGCCTGCATGCTCCAGTATGGCGGCAATCATCGCGGTGGTGGTGGACTTGCCGTGCGTGCCTGAGACGGCAATCACGCGGTGGTGGCGCAGGAGCCAGCCCATCAGCTGGGAGCGTCGCCAGATGGGCAGGTTGCGTCGCATGGCTTCCACCACTTCGGGGTTATCGGGATGTACGGCGTCGGAGACCACCACCCAGTCGGGAGCGCCCATCTGCTGGGGGTCGTGGGGGCTGTAGGCGTGGATACCCAGCGCGCGGAGCGCGTGGAGCGTGGGTGTTTCCACGAGGTCGGAGCCGCTGACGGCGATGCCCTGCGCATGAAGCAGTCGCGCCAGTGCGGACATGCCCGCGCCCCCGATGCCGATCAAATGGAAGCGCATCGTTGGGGTCGGCTCCCGCTCGGTTGTCAGTCGGATGCCTGTGGTGGTGAGCATCACACAGCCTCCTCAATCAGGTTCACGATTCGTTCGGTCGCGTCGGGGATAGCCCACGCGGCGCCCGCTTCGCCCATCGATTGGCGTTTCTGGGGGCAGTCGCGCAGCTCCAGAAGGTGTTGCGCCAGAAGCTGGGGTGTGAGCGCGTGCTGTTCGATCACAATCCCAGCCCCCCGTGTCGCCATCGCCTCACAATTATACCGCTGATGTCCCCCTGCCGCGTGGGGGTAGGGCACGAGGATCATGGGCAGGGCGTTCCGCGCCAGTTCGGTGATAGTGCCTGCGCCGCCGCGCGCCAGCGCCGCCGACGCCGCGCGATATGCCAGCCCCAGCTCGCGCCCCTGTAAAAACGGAACCGCACGGTAGTTGCCGTTCAGGCCCAGCCGATCGGCTGTGGCGCGCACGGTCTCATAATGGTCAGCGCCCGTGATATGCAGCCACTGCAGTTCCCCAGAGGGCAGATGCTGAACCGTGTTGAGCGCAGCTTCGTTCAGTGCCTGCGCACCCTGACTGCCGCCAATTACCAGCACGGTGAACCGGTCGGGATGGAGCTGGAAATGCTGTTGCGCTTCTACAGGGGTAACTTCGGGCAGGTACACCTCCGGGCGCAGGGGCAGTCCTGTGCGCGTGATGAGCGGGTTGGGGAAGTGGGGGCGTGCTTCTTCGAAGTTGATGCAGATTCGCTGGGCGCGGCGTGCCAGCCAGCGGTTCGCCTTGCCCGGGAGCGCGTCGGGTTCCAGCAATATCATGGGGCGTTTTCGGCGCGAATGAGCCGCCGCAATCGGCATCGAGGCGTAGCCCCCTGTCGTGAAGAGCAGGTCCGCGTCAAACTGTTCCAGAACCTGTCGCGCCCTGCGTGTCGCGTGCCAGAGGGTGAACGCGACCGACCAGGGGGTCCGCCGTGTGGAGCGCAAACCTTCCATCGGGAGCAGCTCGCTGGGGAAGGGGAGGGCGAGGCGCGCTTCCAGTCCGTGCTGGGTTCCGAGATACAGCACCGCGTGCCCGCGCGCCTGAAGCGCCTGACCCACCACTATGGCAGGGAACAGATGACCGCCCGTGACGCCACCCGCGATTGCGATTCGCATGCTATGCCTCCCGCGCGATGGATTGCGCCACGCCGAGCGCCGCCATCAGGGAAACGAGCGCTGAGCCGCCCGCGCTCAAGAAGGGAAGCGGTATCCCCACGGTGGGGAGCAACCCCAGCGCCATGCCAAGGTTGATCCCCGCGCTGAGCGCAATCCAGAGCGCCAGACCCCCTGCAAACAGCCGTCCAAACCGTGTTCGGGCGCGCAGCGCCAGATGGAAGCAGGCGTAAACCACGCCCCCCAGCAGGCTGATTGCGATTATCCCCCCCAGAAAGCCGGCTTCCTCCGCGATGGTGGCGAAGATGTAGTCGCTTTCGGCGGCAGGCAGATAGCGCTTCTCGCGCCCCATGCCCAGCCCCACGCCCGTCAGACCGCCACTGCCCACCGCCAGCTGCGCATGCACCATCTGGTAGCCAAAGCCCTGTTCGTCCGACCATGGATCCAGCATCGCCATGATGCGCTGAACACGATAAGAGGTTTTGTGTGCGTCCAGCGGCTCTCCTGAGAGGTGGCTCTTGATAAGGGGGGTTATAATCAGCGCGGCGATGCCCAGAACGCTTGTCGCGAGTAAAAGCCCCAGTTTTGCGAGGCTTGCGCCTCCCAGAAACGCGACGCCCACCCCCAGCGCAAAGATGAGCATCGCCGTGCCCAGATCGGGCTGGCGTTCCACCAGAATCACCCCGAAAAGCCAGACCGCCAGCAGTAGATAAGCGCCCCGTGTCCAGCGCCTGCGCTCTGGAAGGGCATACAACGCACAGAACCAGAACAAACTCGCCAGCTTGAACGCCTCCGAAGGCTGGATCGTGATGGCGCCCAGCACAGGCACGGGCACCCGTATCCATCGCTCCGCGCCATTAAAAGCATGCCCCAGCGGGGTGAACTGGATCAGAGCCAGCACCCCCACACACAGCGCCATCCAGACCCATGCGCTCTGCTGCCAGAAGCGCGGAGGGATGGCTGCCATGAGTGCCATCGCGACAAACCCCACGGCGACCCAGAGCGCCTGCATAATCGCCAGCCGAAAGAGATGGAAAAGCGAAGTTTGCGTGGCGTTCGGTTTCAGCACCTCGCCGATATTGACGCTGAACAGGAAGACGAGGCTCATCACGCAGAGAAAAACGGTCAGCCAGAAGAGCGTCCTGTGGGGGAAGAGGCTGGGATTACGCGTGAGAGCGGGCTTTGCTGGAGGGGCGGACGGCAGCGCCGAATACACCGCGGCACGCGAGAGCGTACCATATCGTTTCAGAGGGGCGGAAGCGCGGGTCTTCATGAGGCGTACCTCCTGACAAGCGTTTTGAAACGCTCGCCGCGTTCGATGAAGTCGCGAAACTGGTCAAAGCTGGCGCACCCTGGCGCAAGGATAACGGTCTCCCCCGATTGCGCCAGTTGCATCGCACGGGGTACCGCTTGCTCCAGCGTGCCCACATATTCGGCGGTCTGATAACCGCGAGCGTGGAGGGCGGAGAGGATCGCCTCGCCGTCGCGCCCAATCAGCAGCACATAGCGGCAATGGCGGGCAAGCGAATCCGCCAGGGCGTGCAGGCTCTGGTTTTTGTCGATGCCCCCCGCAATCGCGAGACATGGCTTGGGGGTTGCCTGAAGCGAGTGTTCCAGCGCGGCGGCGTTCGTACACATCGAGTTGTTGATGAACAGCACGCCACCAATCTCGGCGACGCGCTCCATGCGGTGGGGCACGCCCTGAAAGGTCGCGAGTGCCTCTTTCACCTGTTCGCGCGTCGCGCCCAGAATGCTGGCGACATGGGCGCTCACCAGCGCGTTTTCCAGTGCATGCTCGCCCACCAGCGCGGGCATGGGGGTTTGCGAGAGGTCTAATATGCCGTCCGCAAGGGGCACGAGGGGGTTCTCACGGGCGAAGTAGCGCACATGCCCTGCCGATTCCACCGCGCGAATTCCCAAAACGCCTTCCCTCTGGAGCCAGTGCAGGAGCTGGGCTGTGCCCCTGTCGCGGGCGTTCAGAATCGCCCAGTCGTCGGGGGTGAGGTTGTGCAAAATTTTGCCTTTGGCGCGGGCATAGGCTTCCCACGAGCCGTGATAGTTCAGGTGGTCTTCGGTGATATTCGTGATCACGGCGATATGGGGGCGGAACTGGTGGGTATGGAGCAGTTGAAACGAGCTGACTTCGGCGACCAGCCATTCGTCGGGCTGGGCGCGGTGGGCGGCGGCGACCAGCGGTAAATCGTGCGCCGTGCCCGCCACATTGCCACACAGATGCGCTTTGTAGCCGAGCGCTGTCAGCATGTGGTGGGTCAGCACGGTGCTGGTGGTCTTGCCGTTGGTGCCCGTAATGGCGATAATCGGCGCCTGCGCAATCTGATATGCCAGCTCGATTTCGCCCCATAGGGGCACGCCTGCGCGTTCCGCTTCCGCGAACAGGGGATGGCTGGGCGGTAAGCCGGGGCTGACCACAATCAGGTGATAGTCCGTGAGGGGCTGGGGAATGTCCTGATTGGGGTAGAAGGGGATTCCGGCTTCGGCGAGTTGCTGGCGTGCGGCGACGAGCGCTTCGGCGGAGGCGCGGTCAAACACCGCCACCTCGGCGCCGCGCTCCTGAAGCACCAGCGCGGCTGCCAGCCCGCTCCGCCCCGCGCCAATCACCGCCACACGCTTACCTGTGAGCATGCGTCCCTCCCCACAGCAGGAACGCGCCCAGCGCACAGAGCGCGCCCGCAATCCAGAAGCGCACCACAATTTCGGGTTCCTTCCAGCCCAGTAGCTCGAAGTGATGGTGAATCGGCGTGGCTTTGAAGATTCGGCGACGGAGCGTTTTGACCGCCGAGAGCTGGATAATCACAGTCAGCACTTCTACAGCGAAGACGCCCCCCAGCAGCACCCATATCGCCGCGTGGGGAAGTGTGGGGTTCAGCATCCACTCGCGCCATGTGAGCAGTCCGAAGGCGGCGCCCAGCGCCATCGAACCCGTATCGCCCATAAACACTTTTGCGGGGTGGGTGTTCCACCAGAGATAGCCGAGCGCGGCGCCCGCCCACACGCCGCCCAGCGCGGCGACGCTTACTTCCCGCGCCATCACGCTCAGCGTACCGAAGGCAATCACGGATAGCCCGCCCGCCAAGCCGTCCAGCCCGTCGGTCAGGTTCAGCGCGTTCACCCAGCCCACCAGCCACAGCAGCCCCAGCCCCCACCAGAGCATATGCCCATCGGCACTGGGGGGCGTCGGCGGCGCGCTCTGCAACTGGGGCGGAACCTGCGCCATCAGCCAGAGGCTGAACGCGCCCACCACCCCCTGCAACACCAGCTTGGTTTTCCATTCCAGCCCGCGTTGACCCGTCCAGCGCCGAATCAGGTGGTCGTCCACCAGCCCGATTAAGGCGAACAGAAATGCCCCTGTCAAAATTGCCAGCATGGAGGGGAGCAGATACTGTTTTTCCTGCTGGAGCGCAAAGGCGAGCAGCCCGCCCAGCACGCCGCAGAGGATGATGAAGCCCCCCATCGTGGGCGTGCCCTCTTTGGGGCGGTGGGTTTCGGGCGCGTAAGAGTAGATGGTCTGGCGGATGTTCAGTTTCGCCAGCCATCCAATCATCGGCTTGCCCAGAATCAGGGCAATCAGGCTTGCGGTCAGGGCTTCCATCGTCATACGCGGCTCAGCGCCTGTTCCAGTCCGATAGCGCGGGAGCCTTTGAGCAGCACCCAGTCGCCTTTTTGCACATGGCGCGCCAGCCACTCGCCTGCCTGCAACGGTGTCTCGAAGTGCAGGATGCGCTGAGGGGGGAACCCGCCTTCCCTGGCGGCAGCCGCCGTCCATAGCACATCGACGCCCACCAGCACGAGGTAGTCCAGCGGTTGTGTGGCGAGCCAGCGTCCCAGGTGCCAGTGGAGACGCATGCTGTACGCGCCCAGTTCTTTCATATCGCCCAGAATCGCGATTCGGCGTCGGGCAGGCGCCTGACGAATCAGCACATTCAGCGCGGAGCGCATCGAATCGGGGTTCGCGTTGTAGGCGTCGTTGATCAGCACCCAGCCGTCGGGCTGGCGCTGGATGTTCATGCGCATTTCGGGCATCTGCAGGCTCTGGAGCGCGCGGGCGGCTTTGTGGGGGTTCGCGCCCAGCAGGGCAGCCGTAAGCAGTGCCGCGCAGGCGTTATACAGCAGGTGTTCACCCAGATGGGGCAGGTCTAACACCACGACGCGCTCCGCCTCTGAAGGCAGGGGCACGCGCTCTGCGAAGCGAATCGTGCCGACGGTGCGGTCGGGATGGAGCTCGATTGCCACAAGCTGGGCGTCCGCCTCTTCGTGGCGCCCGAAGGTGTAGACGGGGCAGTTGCATCGTGAGCGCAGGAACTCGTAGAAGCGGTCATCGCGAGGCAGGACGGCGATTCCATCTGCAGGGAGCGCCTCCAGCAGTTCGGCTTTCGCTTCGGCAATCGCCTGACGGCTACCCAGCAGCTCCACATGCGACCAGCCAATCTGGGTGAGGACCCCAACGCGCGGTTCGGCAATCTCAGCGAGGTAGGCAATCTGCCCGCGCCCGCGCATCGCCATCTCCTGCACCAGAAAACGATGGTGCGGTTCCAGCCCGAACAGGGTGAGCGGCACACCAATCTCGGTGTTGTAATTGCCGAGATTTTTGTGAACAGCGTTGGGGTACTCGGCTTCCAGCGCGCAGGCGAGCATCTCTTTGGTGGTGGTTTTGCCCGTGCTACCCGTGATGCCAATCACGGTGGCGGGCATCTGGCGGCGGTAGTGCTGCGCCAGCTTGCCCAGCGCCTGCACGGTGGACGGCACGCGTAGCAGGGGCATCTCTTCCGCACCGAGGGGGATATACTCCACCAGCGCCGCGACAGCGCCGCGGGCAAACACTTCCTGAAGATACTGATGCCCGTCCGTGCGTTCGCCCCGAAGCGCCACAAAGAGGTCGCCCGGTTGCACCAGTCGGCTGTCCGTGCAGACCCCGGTGATGAGCTGTTCAAGGGGGAGGAGTGGGGGCTGGGGCTGTAGGGTTCGCCACTCCCCCCCGTTGGGGAGCTTCGCCTGCAGAACTTCCACCACTTCAGCCAGAGGGATCGGTCTCATCATCGCTTCGCTCCTTGTTGCGTGGTTTTGAAAAACTCCAGCACGACCTCCCTGTCGCTGAAGGGGTATTTGGTGGTGCCGATAATCTGATACTCCTCGTGTCCTTTGCCTGCGAGCAGGATGAGCTCGCCCGGCTGCGCGGTTTGCAGGGCGTGGTGAATCGCCTGGCGTCGGTCGGGTTCCACCACTACGCACACGCCGGGCGCGCCCGTGAGTCCCTGCTGGATGTCGCGCAGGATGGCGAGAGGGTCTTCGGTGCGGGGGTTGTCGGAGGTGAGAATCACGCGGTCGGCGAGCTGCTCGGCGATAGCGCCCATCCGTGGGCGCTTGAGCGGATCGCGGTCGCCCCCGCATCCGAAGACGACGGTCAATCGGGACGGCTTAAGCTGGCGTGCGGTCTCCAGCACGCGCTGGAGCGCATCGGGCGTGTGCGCGAAGTCGATGAACACCTCAAAGGGGGCAGGGATGGGCACACGCTCAAACCGCCCCGGCACACGCTCCAGCCGGGCAATCCCGGTCTGGATGGCGTCGGGCGCGATGCCCAGACTGAGCGCCGCGGCGACGGCTCCCAGCGCATTATAGAGGTTGTACGGCGCTGGCAGTTGCGTGCGCACGCGGAACGGCGAACCCTCCCAGTGAACCATGAACTCAATCGCATCGCGCCCGAATCGGATGTCTGTGGCGTACACCCGTGCCGACGACTGCACGCCGTAGCTCCAGAGGTCGCCTTTCGCACGCTCCGCGAACCATGCGCCCCATTCGGCGTCCCGATTAATCACCGCGCGGAACGGCTTGCCCGAAGCTTCGGCTAAGTCGGTGAACAGGCGCAGTTTCGCCTGCGCATACGCCTCCATCGTGCTGTGATAATCCAGATGGTCCTGGGTGAGGTTCGTGAATACGCCCACATCGAAGGCGATTCCGTCCGCGCGTTTCTGGTCTAAAGCGTGGGAGGAAACTTCCATCACGGCTGCCTGCACACCCTGTGCCCGCGCCTGCGCCAGCAGGTGTTGTATCTGATACACTTCGGGTGTGGTGAAATCGAGTGGCTCGCCGAAGGGCGTGCGCTCGCCCGTGGGCTGTTCCAGAGAGGCGCCCAGCGTGCCAATCAGCAGGGTGGGCATCCCCGCGCTGGCGAAAATCTTCTGCAGGTAGTGAGTAGTGGTGGTCTTGCCGTTAGTGCCCGTAACGCCGACCACCCTCATTTGGGCGCTGGGGTGCTGGTAGAGCCGTTGCGCCATCTGCCAGAGCGCTTCGCGTGTGTCGGGCACCACAGCGAAGGCTGGGGCATCGGGCGGCAGCGCCTCGCGATGGCTCACCACGACGCCGCACGCGCCCCGTGCGAGTGCGTCCGCCACGAACTGGTGTCCATCGTGGTGGGTGCCTGTGAGCGCCACGAACAGCTCCCCCGGTTGCACGCGACGCGAATCGACCTGCAGGGCGCGCACTTCGCAATCGCCCTGCGCTTCAATAACGGGGAGACCGTGTAGCAGCTCACTGAGGCGCATCACCCTATCCCTCCTGTGATGGTGAACTCTTCATGGGCGGGGCGCTGGGGGGTACGCGAGCTCTGGGGCGCGCGGTTCGGCGGTACCTTCCAGTGCCACATCAGAAACTGGGCAATCTGTCGGAACACGGGCGCGGCGACCTCGCCACCATAGTAGCCGTTGCGCGGTTCGTCAGCCAGCACCATGATAATCGCACGCGGGCGGTCGGCGGGCACAATCCCAATAAAGGAGGCGATATATTTGCCCGACGCATAGCCTCTGCCGGGGATGGCTTTCTGCGCTGTGCCCGTTTTTCCTGCCACCCAGTAGCCGTCCAGACGCGCCTTTTTGCCCGTGCCCTCTTCCACCGCGCGCACGAGCGCGGCGACCACCGCGCGGGCATAGAGCGGCTCTATCACGGGGATGGGCGCCTCGCGCTGGGCGTTTTCGTAGAGGATGTGGGGGCGTCGGTACTGACCCTCGTTCGCCAGCACGGTGTAGGCGGCGGCGAGCGCGAGCGGAGTTACCTGCGCACCCTGCCCAAACGCGAGGTTGGCTTCGCGCAGATCGCGTCCCCAGCGCACTTCATCGGGCGGGGTGGTGTAGCCCGACTCTTCCGCAGGCAGTTCCACGCCGGTCGGCTCCAGCAGGTGTAGCCGCTGGAGCGCGGAGTAGAGCCATTCCAGCCCTGCGCGCATGCCGATTTGCGCCATCGCGACATTGCACGAGTTCAGCAACGCCTCTTCGGGGGTCTGAATTCCGTGCCCGCGCCCTTTGCCATGCACCACACACCGGATGCGCCGCTTGCCGATAGGCATGCTCCCCGTGCAATGGAAACGCGAGGTAAGGCGTACCTGCGCGTCGGCGAGCGCCATCGCCATCACCAGCGGCTTGAGCGTGGAACCCGGCTCATACAGGAAACTGATGGCGCGGTTGCGGAGCGCTTCCATCTGACCTTTCAGCCCCTCGCGCGTTACCAGATCAAAGGTGGGACGATTGGCGAGCGCGAGGATCTCGCCTGTGCGGGCGTCCAGCACGAGCGCGAGCGCGCCAGCAGGGCGATGTTTCTGCCAGAGGGCGTCCAGCGCCTGTTCGGCGGCTTCCTGAATGGCGGCATCCAGCGTGAGGCGCACAGGCTTGCCATCCACAGGAAGTGTGCGGGCGCGCAGGGTTTCGGGAATGATCAGCCCCCCGGGTGCGCCTTCGCCTTCCTCGATGCCGTTGACTCCTCTGAGGCGCGCCTCCATGCTCTTCTCGATGCCGCCAAGGGGCACGAGGCGATTGCCTTCGTCAGGGTCTTCCTCAAGTTGCACCAGCCCCAGAACTTGCGGGGCGAGCCGACTGTTGGGGTACTCGCGTGCGGGGATGACCTCTTTGTTGATGATAGCGGGTTTCTCGCGAAGCGGGATGGCGCGATAGGCTTTGAGGAACGGCTCGGCGCGGTGTGGGGGCACGAAGGTCGCGAATCGGAGGTAGCGTCGCCCCTGTGCCTGTGCCTCGCGAATGGCTTGCTCCAGCGGGCGCGGGTCTATTTTCAGATGTGTGCGCACCAGTTCGAAGAGCTGGTCGGGGTTACGCACGCTGGTGGGATCCAGCGCGAGGTGATACTGATAGATAGAGCGTGCAAGCGGTCGGTTCCAGCGGTCGAGAATGGCGCCGCGCCGTGCCAGAATAGGGCGTCGGCGCAGGCGTCGCCGAGCGGCGAGTTCACGCAGTTCCGCGCCCTGCACAATCTGGAGCTGGAACAGTCGCGCCGCGAGCGCCACACCGCCCAGAGCGCACAGCCCGCCTGCAACCTGCAGGCGCCACCGCTCTTCCTTGCTGATGCGGCTGATCTGGCTCGGCGGCTGACGCACGCTCTCCCTCCTTACCGTCGCGACTGGCGGATGGGCGCCCCGGGTTCGAACGGCGTGCCCATCACCACGATACTGGTCTGCTCCTCCACGCGCACCATGCCGCTCTCTTCCGCCCATCGGCGGATGCTGGGGTCATCGGCAGCGAGGTGGAGTTGCATACGCAGCGCATCGTTTTGCTCGCGAAGCGCGGCAATCTCTTTTTTGAGCGCCTCCTTGCATGCGCTGGTGCAGTTTAGCAGCGCCACTCCCGTCAGGTGTCCAGCGACGATGCCTGCCGCGAGGGTTGCTGGCAGGATTGCGCCGAGAATAGCCCGGCGCCGTTTTTTCGGCTTTGCTTTGTTCTCCGCAAGGGTTGCCGTTGCCATGAGTACCTCCCTGTTGATTGTTACTCCACGCGCTCGGCGACGCGCAGTTTGGCACTGCGGGCGCGCGGGTTCGCCTCCGTCTCCGCCTCGGAGGGTTCCAACGGTTTGGGTGTCAAAATCCGCAAAATGGGGTGGCTGGGCGCCTCGGAAAGCACAGCGCCTGCAGGGGTGGGCACGCGCCCGCTGAGGTTCCGAAAGGCGTGCTTGACCGCCCGATCTTCCAGCGAGTGGTACGCCAGCACGCAGATTCTGCCCCCCACTTTCAAGCGGTGGCAGATGGCTTCAAGCGCCTCCTGAAGCCCGTCCAGCTCCCGATTCACGGCGATTCGAATCGCCTGAAAAGTGCGTGTGGCGGGGTGAATCCGTCGGTCATGGAAGCGCCTGGGGATTGCCTCCATCACGGCTGCCACGAGGTCGCCTGTGGTGTTCATGCGCCCCTGATTGCGCCGCTGGATGATGCGTTTGGCAATCGGCACTGCCCAGCGTTCCTCGCCATACTCGCGCAAAATCCGTACCAGCTGCTCCTGCCGAATCTTCTGAAGCAGGTGGTAGGCAGTGGTGGATTGACTCCTATCCAGGCGCATATCGAGGGGGGCATCGAAGCGGAACGCCAGCCCACGCTCCGGGTCGTCCAGCTGGTCGGTGCAGACGCCCATGTCGATCAGAATCCCGTCGACGCTCTGGATGCCAAGCTCGTCCAGCACGAGGGGCAGGTCGCGATAATCGGCATGAACGAAATGCTTGGTGCAGGGCAGGGGTTCCAGTCGTGCCTGGGCGCGCTCGAGCATGCTCTCGTCGCGGTCTAAAGCGATCAGTGTGCCTGTGTCGCCGAGCCGTTCGGCGATAGCGTGCGCGTGCCCGCCCGCACCCACCGTGGCATCCACAATTGTCATGCCCGGTTGCGGGCGCAGCCATTCCAGAACTTCGCTCAACATCACAGGCTTGTGCATAGCGTTAAATGTTCAGTTTCTCGGCGATTGCCATCAGCTCGTCGCTCATGTCCAGTTCCTGCATCATCAGGTTGTCGTACCGTTCGCGCGACCAGATTTCGATCCAGTTGGTACACCCGGCAATCATCACTTCCGAGTTCGGCTCGATGGCGGCCCACATACGCAGTTCCTGCGGGATAGCGACGCGCCCCTGCGAATCGGGCTGCACCTCCTGCGCGTGGCTGAACAGGAACCGCTGCAGGC